>VOFI01003107.1_pt1 | contig 53909 bp, 62 predicted proteins | sample 5384131 | NCBI WGS metagenome assembly VOFI01 (sample SAMN12384728, study PRJNA508395) | human gut metagenome | isolation source: healthy gut H | host: Homo sapiens
AGTGGTGAGAACTTAAATATCATTGTGAAAGACGGTACCATAACCGGCGGCAGTACCGACTATGGTGGCGGTGTAAACATTCAAAATGTTGCGGGTACTGTTACACTGGATAACTGTACAATTACAAAGAATGAAGCATCAATGCTGGTGGCGGAATTTACATCGCTTCTTCTGGAACTGTAAAAATTAAAAATGGTAAAATTACGGAAAACACCGCTACCAATAGCGGTGCGGGAATCTATGTTACATGTGGTGTAGATCGGAATAAGGATGGTAATCTATCTTGTGTATTAGATGGTGTTATGATCGAAACAAACACTTCTAACAGCACTGGTGGCGGCATCGTTGCTTCTGGCAATCATCCCGATGCAGCCATGGTGACGGTAGAAAGGGAAGATGGTACATCTATTTCCCATAACACAGCAAAGACATCACTGGATGGATATGGTGGTGGCGGCGTTTATATTACGGGTTCTGCCACCAGGTTCATCATGAACCGCGGCACAATCTCTGATAATGAAGCGTTATGTGGCGCGGGCATCCACTCGCTACTCGTGATGGCTTAGAAATCAATGGCGGCTCTATTGTTGATAATGTCGCTACTGGTGATGGCGGCGGTATTTATGTTAGAAGGTATGCGTTCAAGGATAAATATGATAAGTTGCTTGTAGCAAATGGAGCAATCGTATCAATAACAAAGCTAAGAAAAATGGCGGAGGTCTTTGGATTGGCGATAATTTGAATGCAACCATCGAAAAGGCAGTCAGGTATATAACAATCGGGCAGACATTATGGGAGATGACATTTATTTTAGCGGTACTAACAGCACATTGAATCTTCCAGAAGCAACAGAAATGAGCGGCGACCTGATTCTGTCCTCTGACAACGTTCCGATTACCGATTGGTATTATGACGGTTTTAAGGATGCAAGTACCAGACATCGTTGGGGCGAAAAATACAGTGAACTAGATATCGATGCAACGCTGGCTACCAAAACCGTACCCGGAATATATTATGAAATCTTTTAAACCGGTAGAGAATTTTAAAGGTACGATTGCGCTGAAAGCTGCACATGCTCAACTGTTTACTCTTACCTATAACGTAACAGGTGATCTTCCGGAAGGTTATACCGCACCTACTGCACAGAGTATGCTGGTTGGCAGCAAATACACCGTTGCCGAGGTTCCGGAGAGTGTGACCGGCACGAAGGACGGCGTAAACGGAACTTTCACATTTGCAGGTTGGAAGGACAAGGACGGCAAGGTTCTGTCCGGTGAGCAGGAACTGAAGGAGGATATTTCCCTGTACGGCGTATGGACCTTTACGAAAAATCCTCCGGCGGTGGCGGCGGCGGCCGCAAGCCTACCGTTACCATTCCGGATGATGTACCGACCGGTCTGAACGGCGATGACCACTATGCTTACATTGTAGGCTATCCGGACAGCACCGTTCGTCCGCAGAACGGCATTACCCGTGCTGAGGTAGCAACCATCTTCTTCCGTCTGCTGACCGATGAGACCCGCAATGCAAACTCTACGAAGACCAACAGCTACTCCGACGTAGCAGCCGGTGCATGGTACAACCACGCGGTTTTCTACGCTGAGCGCTATGGGCATCGTAAAGGGTGACAGTCAGGGCAAGTTCAATCCGAATGCGCCGATCACCCGTGCGGAGTTCGCTGCGATCGCAGCTCGTTTTGACGACAAGGCCAACACGACCGCTGTTGACTTCAGCGACATTGCATCCCACTGGGCAAAGGACGAAATCAGCGCCGCTGCCAACAACGGCTGGATCAACGGTTATACCGACGGCACCTTCCGTCCGAATAACAAGATCACCCGCGCTGAGGCGATGACGCTCGTAAACCGCGTCCTCAAGCGCCTTCCGGAGACCGCAGAGGACCTGCACAACGACATGATCAAGTGGAGCGACAACTCAGATAATTCCGCATGGTACTAACTGGCCGTACAGGCGGCTACGAACAGCCACTATTACGACCTCAAGGAAAACAAGTACGAAATACTCGAACTGGAAAAAGCGGACTCTAAAGGAAACAAATTTCGGCAAATTTTTCTTGTTAAAATTATAACATATTGCCCCTTGTGGTTTTTATATCATAGGTTCATAATAGGGATTGTCGAAAGGGAAAAGAGGAATTAAAAAGTAGGCTTTTCGGTAATTTTCATGCGAAAACCATGCTTTCGCAGCCGGTATAGAGGAGGAGATAATATGATCAGCTTTATCGTATGCTTATTATTATTGATCACCGGCTATCTTACTTATGGTAAAATTGTAGACAAAACCTTTGGCCCGGATGACCGTGAAACGCCGGCAGTTCGTATTAACGATGGCGTTGACTACGTTGTCATGCCGCAGTGGAAGCTGTTTCTGGTACAGCTGCTGAACATCGCCGGCCTTGGCCCGATCTTCGGTGCCCTGCAGGGCGCCCTCTGGGGCCCGGTCGTATTCCTGTGGATCACATTCGGCACCATTTTTGCCGGCGGCGTACACGATTACTTCTCCGGCATGATCAGTGAGCGAAATGACGGTGCTTCCATCGCAGAGGTTACCGGCAAGTACCTCGGTCACACCATGCAGAATATCATGCGTGTGTTCTCGGTCGTACTGCTGATCATGGTCGGTACGGTATTTGCAGTCGGTCCGGCCGGTCTGATCGTTACGCTGTGCAAGAACAACGGTATGTCCGGTGTGCTTTCGACCACGCTGTTCTGGCTGATCGTCATCCTGGTTTACTACTTTATTGCAACCTTTATTTCGATTGATAAGATCATCGGCAAGGTATACCCGCTGTTCGGCATGTGCCTGATCATCATGGCGGTCGGCGTTATCATCGGTATCTTCACCAACCCGAATTACACCATTCCGGAGATTTGGTCTCACCTGTACAATATGCATCCGTCCGGCACGCCGATTTGGAGCTTTATGTTCATCACGGTTGCATGCGGTGCAATTTCCGGCTTCCATTCCACGCAGTCGCCGCTGATGGCTCGCTGCATGAAGAACGAGAAGCAGGGTCACTTCGTATTTTACGGCGCAATGGTAGCCGAAGGCATTATCGCACTGATCTGGGCGGCAGCCGGCTGTGCTCTGTATGAGGTCACCGGCGGTCTCAACACCGGTCTGGCGGAAGCGCTGGCAGGCGGTCAGTCCGCAGCGATCTACGATGTATGCTCCAAGACTATGGGCGGCGTTGGTATTGCTCTGGCCATGATCGGCGTTGTTATCTGCCCGATCACTTCCGGTGATACCGCATTCCGTTCCGCTCGTCTGACGCTGTCCGACTGGTTCCACATGGATCAGAGTTCGTACGCAAACCGCCTGAAGCTGTGTATCCCGGTACTGGGTATCGGCGCTATCCTCGGCATCGGCAATGCGACCGGTCTGATCGACTACACGGTTATCTGGCGTTACTTCAGCTGGACCAACCAGACGCTCGCTATGATCGTTCTGTGGGCAGCGGCTATGTACCTGTTCACCGAGAAGAAGAACTTCTGGATGGCAGCTGTTCCGGCTACGTTCATGAGTGCAGTTTCCTGCACCTATTTCATCCTCGCGCCGGAGTGCCTCGGCAGCCTGCTGAACAGCAAGACAGCGGACGGCACGGTAATCTACAATACCGCAGTGGCGTACCCGATCGGTATTGTATTCGCGGCACTGCTGCTCGCACTGTTCATTCGTGCGACCAAGAAGCGCAGCGCAAAGAAATCTGCTTGAATATAATAGCATTGCTGCAGCCGGCCGTTCCTTTGTGCGGTCGGCTGCGGCCATCCATAACGATAATTGCGGGGTGACGGAAAATGTTGAAACCTTATCCGCTCAGTGCGGGGCGCATCGATGACGCGGCGCTTGCCGAGGATAAAAAAACCTGTCGGAAAATCGGTCCGTGCGGCATCGGCAGGCATGCCCTCTATTTGAACAGCTTTTTTGTTGACCGTCGGTATTATGTTCCGTTTTCCATGGTAACGCGTGTGTACAAGCGCGTTGCGATGAGCAAGGGCGGCTTTTCCGGCAAGGGCATTTTCGCCACGCTGTCCTATCTGGTCGTGGAGTTCGACGGCGGACAGAAGGTGTGCAATTTCAAGTATGAGCAGCAGGTCGATGATTTTCTGAGCGTTATCCGAGCTGAGCACCCGTCTATTCCGTGTGTCAGTGCGGCGGCAGAGCAGCGCATTGCCGAGGAGAAGGCCCGCCGGGAGGAAGAAGAGCGCAATCGTCCGCCGATGAGCGCACAGGCGGAGAAAACCGTGCAGGCACTCGATAACGCAATCGACTATCTGGAGCGCCGTCCTGAGCTGACCGAACGACTGAGCGCAGCCGCAAAACGCCGCCGGAACTTTCAGTGTACGAACGGCAGCTACCGCTGGGCCGCTATGGCGATTACACTGCTGGGCTTTGCGGCGCTGGCTTACGGTATCGTTTCCTTCGTGCGTCACGGCTCGTTCTCGATTTATTTTACGCTGTTCGGCCTTGCCGCGATTTTCACGTTTGCAGGCTTCAGCGTCCTGCCGACAGCACGCAATAACCGTACCTCCATTATGCAGAATGATGCGCAGGCACAGGAGAAAATGCAGGCTTACCTTGCGGATTATCTGAATTTCCCGCTGCCGGCCCGCTATGCACATCCGGTTGTGCTGCGCCGCATGCAGCGTGCCGTCATGGATGGCCGCGCAGTGACTGCCGCGCAGGCGCTCGACGTTGTGAAGGCTGACCTGAAGGTGCTGAACGCGGATGTCACAGTCTCGCAGGAGGAATACGATGAGGTTGTCGCCATCAAGTCCATGTTCCTCAATGCGGAGTATCAGTAACAATCAGATGATACAACTATCCCTCCCGATTACTGCTCGGGAGGGATAGTTCGATTTGGTCGGTTCTGCTTTCATGATAAGAGCTTATTCTGTAAGCGAAAGCGAAAAGGACATTCCCGAGGGGTGGGAATGTCCTGCGAAAAAGAGTATCGATATGATCTGATTTAAGAGCACAGTCCGCATTTCGCACATGCAGACGGTGTGGCAGCGCAGCCGCCGAGGGCGGTCTCGCGCAACTCGATGGGGATGCGGCGGCCGACCGCGTACATGGTATCGAGCATTTCATCGAACGGGATAAACTGGTGAATGCCCGCGAGCGAGAGCTCAGCGGCAACGAGCGCGTTGGCTACGCCTGCCGCGTTGCGGTTCTGGCACGGATACTCGACCAGTCCGCCGACCGGGTCGCAGACCAGACCGAGCATGTTCATCAGCACGGTGGAGGCCGCGTCAAGACACTGCTCAGGCTTGCCGCCCATCAGCTCGACAGCCGCGCTGGCCGCCATTGCGGATGCGATGCCGACCTCAGCCTGACAGCCGCCGACCGCGCCTGCAACGGTTGCGTTGCGCATGGCAAGGTAGCCGATCGCACCGGCGTTGAACAGGGCGTCGATCAGCCGTTCGTCCGAGATGTTGTAGCGGTCCTGCAGGGCAAACAGCATGCCCGGCAGAACACCGGCGCTGCCTGCGGTCGGTGCTGCGACAATCAGGCCCATAGAAGCATTTACCTCAAGCACTGCCATCGCGTACTGCGCCGCTTTGTGCAGCACATCCCCGCAGATGGAGCGGCCTTTGGCCGCGTGCTGCGCCAGCTTTTTTGCCTCGCCGCCAATCAGGCCGCCCATGGACTTGACCGGCGTTTTGAGCGGTGTCAGCGCGGATGAGCGCATGATTTCGAGCGCCCTCTTCATACGGTGCGTGACCTCATCACGCGTGGTTTCGCCCAGCTGGCACTCGCGGCGGCGCATGATCTCGGAGATGGGGAGCTGCTGCTGCGTGCAGAGTGCAAGCAGCTCGGATGCGTTTTTGAAATCCATAATCTGCTCTCCTCCTTACGGTTCGATGATCATGACGTTGTGGACGTTGGGATTGTTTTTTAAGCGGTTTCTCAATGCCCTCGGGAAAATGACCGTCCGACTCGACGATGGTGTAGGCGGTGTTGCCCTTGGACTCGCGAAACAGGCGCATGAATGCAATGTTTACACCCTTGTCGCTGAGCACCTTGGTGATGTGCGCCACGACGCCCGGCTTGTCCTGCTGCACGACGATGACCGTGCTGTATTCACCGGTAAAGTCAACCTCAACGCCGTTAATGCGCGCGATGCGGCATTTGCCGCCGCCGAGCGACTCACCGCGGATGGTCATTACCTGACCGGCGGCGTTCTCCATACGGATGTCCACGGTGTTCGGATGAACATCGGTCTCGGTCTCACACGGCGTGAATGAGTAGGACAGACCGCGCTCGGTCGCAATCGAAAACGAATTGCGGATGCGGGTGTCATCGGTCGAAAAGCCCATGATGCCGCCGAGCAGGGCGCGGTCAGTGCCGTGGCCGTGATAGGTCTTGGCGAACGAGCCGTACAGGGTGAAATCCACCTTTTTAAGCGGCGGCGCGATCATCTTATGCGCCAGATACGCGATAACGGCCGCACCGGCGGTATGGGAGCTGGACGGGACCGATCATATTCGGTCCCAGCACATCAAAAACACTGATAAAGGACATAGGGGATTCTCCTTACTGAGCGGAGGATTTGCAGATAAACCTGCGGTAGATGGTCTCCACGATCACGCCGATGGCGTTGTCGCCGGAAACATTGCAGGCGGTGCCGAACGAGTCCTGCGTGATGTACAGTGCAACCATGATGGCGCAGATCGGGCCGCTCGGGTCGCCGGCCTCGGTGCCGAAGATCATGTACAGGAAGGGCAGGGCGGTCATAATGGAGCCGCCCGGCGCACCGGGAGAAGCGACCATGGCAATGCCGAGGGTCATGATGAAGGGAATGACCGTGCCGATGGAGATCGGCAGCTGGTTCATCAGGCAAACTGCGGTAGCGCAGGCTGTAATGGTGATCATCGAGCCTGCCATGTGGATGTTCGCGCACAGCGGAACCGTAAAGTTGCGGATTTCCGAGGAAACGCCGTCTGCCTCAGCGCACTGCAGGTTGACCGGAATGGTAGCCGCAGAGGACTGGGTGCCCAGTGCGGTTGCGTAGCCCGGAATCTGGTTGCGGATGAGCGTGAACGGGTTCTTGTGGCTGACCAGACCTGCAATTACGAACTGGATGCAGATGCAGATCAGGTGCATGATGATAACAACGATGAATACCTTCCACAGAATACCGAGGATGGCAAAGGTCTTGCCGGACTTGGTCATATCGGTGAACGTGCCGCAGATGTAAAGCGGCAGCAGCGGAATGATGACCTTGTGCAGTACGCAGTCAATGATGCCGGAGAAGTCGGAAACGCCGTTGTACAGCGTGTCGCCGATGGTCTTGCCGCGCAGGCTGGACATGCACAGACCGAGCACAAACGCCGTAACAACAGCGGACAGCGTGTTCATCAGCGCCGGAATTTCCAGGCTGAAGTACGGCTCCAGCGAGTTGCCTGCGGTTGCGGCGATCTTGTCGAGCGCGTCCGCACTCATGAAGTGCGGGAACAGGGTGTCGGCTACAAAGAACGAAGCCGAGCCTGCGATCAGGGTCGAGCAGTAGGCGATGGCGACCGTGATGAGCAGCAGCTTGCCCGCGCCGCTCTTGAGGTTAGCAATGCCCATGGTAACATACGCGAGGATCATCAGCGGGATGATAAACGACAGGAACTGGCTGAAGAACGATGAGAGCGTTACCACAAAGCGGCAGAAGCCTTCCGGCAGGAACTGGCCGAACAGGATGCCGACAATGATGGCGATGATGAGCTTGGGCAGTAATCCGAGTTTGAATTTTTCTTTTCTTCCATTTTTCCTCCTTTTTTTGGCGGGCACCTCCTTTTTTGGCGGGCAGCACCACACAGTTCGGTTATGCGGTGTTACCCTTTGCGGCGCAGACCGTTTGTTTGCTCCTCTTTGGTCTGCTGCCGTGGAAGTCTGCCGAGATTTTTTGCCTCCGGACACGAAAAAAGAACCGCTTATTTTAGGCGAAATGCAGTAAAATAGGACGCGGTTTTGTGTAAAAAGGATAATTAAAAAATCTGTGGTAAACCTCCAATTTCTTTCTTGACCTCTTTGCAGATTTAGTATATTCTGTTTAATGGGTTAAGTCAAATTCATATATTTTATCATTTCGATTCAAAATATTGATAATATAGGGGAGAGAGGGAAATTCATGGAGCTTCGGCAGCTTGCAACCTTTATTCGGGTAGCACAGTTTAAGAGTTTTTCACGCGCAGCAGAGAGCCTCGGCTACTCACAGTCGGCGGTAACGGTGCAGATACGCCAGCTGGAGGAGGAACTGGACACGCGTCTGTTCGACCGCATGGGCAAGCGTATCGCGCTGACCGACACGGGCGAGCGTTTTCTCAGCCATGCATGCGATGTAATGAATCAGGTCAATCAGGCGCGCATGTCGGTCACATCCACGGCAGAGCTGCACGGTTCGCTGCATATCGGCACGATTGAGTCGCTTGCATGTCTCAAACTGCCGACAGTGCTGCATCTGTACCGCAAATTCAACCCGAAAGTGTCTATCCGCATCACGGTCGGTGAGCCGGAGGATTTGATCGAGCACATGGAACGCGGCGAGCTGGACATGATCTATGTGCTCGATGAGCCGCTGTACAGCAACAACTGGAACAAGCTGATGGAGCAGCGCGAGGAAATCGTATTTGTGGCGTCTGCATCGCTGCGCGAGGAGCTGGGCGGAAAAGAGCTGACGATTGAGGAACTGCTCACGCAGCCTTTTTTCCTTACCGAGCAGGATAACTATCGCCGTGTACTCAACTGCCGTCTTGCCGCGCGGCGGACCATCCTTACGCCGTCGCTCGAGTGCGGTGATACCTCGCTGCTCATTCGCATGCTTGAGATTGACCGCGGTGTATCCTTTCTGCCGTGGTACGCAGTCGAGAACAGCGTAAAAGAGGGAAGGCTGATCCGTTTGTCGGTCGAGGACTGCTATATTTCGCTCTACCGCCAGATTTTCAGCCACAAGGAGAAATGGCGCACACGCGAAATGGATGAATTTGTCCGCGTGGCAAAGCTGGCGGACGAGGAAGAATAAGGGCATATAACAACATCCCACTTGTTGAAGCACAGCAAGCGGGATGTTGTTTTATTCCATGACCGCCTGCACTACCCAGCGGGTTGCATGCCCGTTGCCGGTGCAGGTGGAAAGCGTGAGGATATGGTCGTTTACGGTCGGTGCTGCGCCGGTGCGGATCACCGACAGGGAAACGCCTTCGTCAATGAAGGCTTTTTTGATCGTTTCGTCGGAAAACGCACTGTAATACGCGGTTCCGTCAAGAGCTGCCTCATAGGCCGCATAGATTCTGTACGCATGGGTTCCGCTTGCATCGGTCACATATAACTGCGGATGTGCCTGCAGGAAATCCTGCTTTTTGTAGTGCTTCAGCGCGGCAAACATCGAGCCGTTGTTCATCCGGTGACCGTACACGATGGTGTTAAAGCCGCTGAAATCGGCAGAGCAGCGGCAGTCCATGAAAATCGCGCCGACTGCGCTGCTGTTTTGGTTCCAGGTATGTGTCAGATAATAGTCGTTGTCCGTGCCCTGCACCAGCGGATAGGAAATCTCGGTGCCCGGAATGGCAATCCAGCCGATGACATCACTGTTGACCTGCTGCAGAGCAGGCAGGTCCATCTGCTCCAGCGCCTGTGCATATGGGTCGGCAGACGGAGCGGGTTCGGGTTCGGTCTGCGTTTCCCTGCTGCGGCGATGTATACAGCTGGTCCGGCAGAGACCGCGTTGTACTCGAAGGCGGCAATATCGTGAACAATACGGCGCATCGACAGGGCGGCGGCGTTTATGTCAGCCATGCACCGTGGTCGATCACTATTAAGAATGCGCTTATCACCGCAAACACGGCAGCCATTCAGGGCGGCGGCATTTGGTCCTGCCCGAAGGGCACGGTAAGCCTTTGGCACAGATGCGGCTGTATTTGGCAACACGGCAGGCAAATCTGCTGCTGATGCGGCATTCCTGCTTAAGTGGAACGAGACGTATTCCACCAGCTTCAGCGGCAGGATGTACGGCGGCGGACTGGTAACCTGGTACCGCGATACCTCGATCGGCGCGGGCGATGCAAACTACGGCGCTTTCGCAGGCGACCGCTACGATGCAGCGAACCCGGGTGCCCCGGTTGAGCCGGCTTCCGGTGCGATCAAGGGCTACGGTCTCAAGGCTGTTGTTTCCGCAGAGAGCAAGGCACTGGCTGAAACCGCACCGCTCAAGATTATGGGCAATACCGCAGAGCGCGGCGGCGGTGTCGGCACAAACGGCGAAGTGATCATCCCGGGTGAGGACACCTTGGAAAATCCGGTTCCGACCGCTGTTACCGTAAACCTTATTCACCGTACGCGAACCGCGAAGGTTTGGAGCGAAAGCGACAAGGACGGCAATCCTGGACCGCTGTTACCGTAAACCTGGATTCGCATTGTCGAAAGGATGGCCGTTGACGGCTTTAATACCCGGCAGCATGGCAGATGGCTTCACCATCACCAACAGCAAGAAATCCGGCGGCGGCGGTGGCGGCGGTCACCATCGGACCCGAAACCGACTCCCGATCCCGATCCGAAGTCTCCGGTTGACATTCCGGATCAGCCTACGCCGCTTGATCCGCTGAAGCCGACGGAGAACATCCCGGACAGCAAGGTTCCGACGACCAAGCCGAAAACACAGACCAAGACGCCGGATAAAAACGAAGACAGTGAACATTCCCGACAGCAAGGCTCCGACGTCCAGCGTTCCGAAAACCGGCGATATCGGCGGCCTGTGGGCGGCTCTGTGCGGTCTGTCCGCAATGGGACTGGCGTACTTCGGTATCCGCAGAAAGCACGATTAAAAGCAAAAACAGATAGCAAACACCCTCTATATCATTCGATATAGAGGGTGTTTTTTTCACTCAAACAATATGCAAAAAGCTGAATCAGCAGAATCCATGCCAGACCGTAATATGTTACAACGGCAACCAGATCGTTGATCGTCGTAATCAGCGGACCGGACGCAACTGCCGGGTCTACCTTGATTTTATGGAACAGGATCGGCACGAGCGTACCGACCAGACTGGAAATCACGATCGCTACAAGCAGTGATATGCCAACGCAGCCGGAGATCAGGAACGCATGTCCGATGGCATAGCCCTTGAACAGCGCTATGTATGCACCGAGAAAGACAAGCGCCATAATGCCGAGCAGCGCGCCGTTGCAGGTGCCGACCTTCATTTTTGAAGGTGAGGTGCAGCTTGTCCTTAGCACTCAGTTTTTTTCATCCATCAGCACACGAATCGTAACCGCCAGCGACTGGGTGCCGACGTTGCCGGCCATATCCAGCACCAGCGACTGGAAGCAGATGACGACCGGCAGCACGGCTACAACGCCTTCAAATGCACCGACAACGGTCGAAACGCCCATGCCGAGGAACAGCAGGATGATCAGCCACGGCAGACGCTTTTTCATGCTTTCCCTGGTGGTTTCGTTGAGATCCTCCTCGGCGGACAGACCGGCGAGCTTTGCATAGTCCTCGCCGAGCTCGTCATCCACGGCCTCGACAACGTCCTGTGCGGTGATGATACCGATGATCCTTCTATCCTTATTCAGCACCGGCAGGGAGTCTTCGGCATAATCTTTGATCTTCTCGATGCTCTCTGAAATTTTCTCGTGGTCAAGCAGATACGGATACGCGTAGCTGATGATGGAATCCAGCGGCACATTTTTTTCTCGGGCAACGATGAGATCCTTCAGGTCGATTGCACCGCAGAAGCGGTTTTTATCATCGACTACATAAATCGTTCCGATGTTGTCGTTTTCACCGGCCTGCTTTACCAGCTCGTGCATGGCCTGCCGAATGGTCAGGTTCTGCTTGATGCAGATGTAGTTGGTCGTGATCAGGCTGCCGACTTCGCTGTCGTCATAGGAATTGATAAGCAGGATGGCTGACTTGGTTTCGTCATCGATCATCGGGCGCAGCTTTTTACTTTTTACGCTCTCGTCGATGTTCTCCCACAGATCGACCGCGTCGTCCGCATCCATTTCGTTCAGAATTTCGGCCAGCTTGTCAATGCCGATTTCATCAGTATTCCGCCGGATCATCCAGATAGGAGATGATTTCCGCCAGCCATTCCGCATCAAGCGCGCTGTACAGCAGATTGCGTTCCGCGCGGTTTAGGAATTGCAGGCTTTGTGCGATATCGTTGTCGTGATAATCCTGCAGCTGCTCCCGCATCTCATTGATCGAAGGGGAGGTGCGGATGATCTCAACGATTTTTCTCGGCAAAAGATGTTTTTTTTTCCATGTTGCTTTTTTCATAATCAGCCTCCTTCTGTGCCCGGAAAGGGCACAAAAAATCCACCGTAACAGATACAGTGACACAAACATCAGTTGTGGACTTGTTCATCACGATGGAGCAAGGCTCAGCGCTTATTTCAAAAGAGGATGCTTACGGACACTCGAAACAGCAGTATAGTCTGTATCCATCGTCATATGTACATTTCGTCTGTCACAACTGTCCATAGGACTTGCCTCTTTTTATTTTTTCGCAATGATTAATGTGGAATATGCAAGGCATGCAGGAATGTGGATTGTCCCGGTGCACGAATGATTTTGGAAGATTACCCAAACCAATCCCTACCGAAACGCTTCGGTGGACAGATACCAACGATCGGTGCGATACCGAACCCATGTATCTGGGGGCGCAGAAGCAGCTGAAGAAACAAAAAACAACGCATACCTTCTGACAAATTTGGCAACACTACTCGTAAAAGGAGTGTGTTTTCATGTCAGATATGTTTTGCTTTCAGTGCCAGCAGACCGCAGGTAACAAGTGCTGCGTGAGCGTGGGTGTCTGCGGCAAGCAGCCGGATACGGCAGCGCTGCAGGATGAGCTGGTGTACGAACTCATTCGCTTGGCCGAGGCGGCAGCTGCGGCCGGTCAACGCACACAAATCGCCGACCGGCTGCTGATGGACGGCCTGTTCATCACCTTGACCAATGTCAATTTTGACAATCAGGCGATTGCGGAATTCACCGAGCGGGTACGCGCGGAACGAGAGAAATTCGGCGGAAAACCGTGTGCGGTCGTGGAGCTGTGGAAGGGCGACACGGATACGGTTTCGCTGCGTTCCACGCTGCTGTTCGGCATGAAAGGCATGGCCGCCTATGCACACCACGCGATGAATCTTGGCTACACGGATGACGAGGTGAGCGCGTGGTTTTACAAGGGCCTGTGCGCGGTCAATCGTCCGCATTCGGTCGAGGAATGGCTGGCGCTGATCGTCGAGTTCGGGCAGGTGAATTTCCGGTGCATGGAGCTGCTCGATGAGGCCAATACGGGCACATTCGGCACGCCGCAGCCCGCAAAAGTGCCGACCGACATCAAAAAAGGCCCGTTCATCGTGGTTTCCGGGCACGACCTGGGCGACTTGGCGCAGCTGCTCGAGCAGACGGCGGGAAAGGGCATCAACATCTACACGCACAGCGAAATGCTGCCCGCGCACGGCTATCCGGGACTGAAAAAACATCCGCACCTTGCGGGCAATTTCGGCACGGCATGGCAGAGCCAGCAGACGGAGTTCGAGAACATTCCCGCGCCGGTGCTGTTCACCACCAACTGTCTGATGCCGCAGCGCCCAAGCTATCAGGACCGCGTGTACACGACTTCGGTGGTGGGCTATGCGGGTCTGCGCCATATCGAGGCGGATGCGTGCGGCCGCAAGGACTTTTCGCCCATCATCGAGCAGGCGCTTGCGCTCGGCGGGTACGAGCACGACCACAGCATGAGCGGCATCAACGGCGGGCATATGCTGATGACGGGCTTTGCACACGGCGCGGTGCTGGCTCACGCGGAGGAGATCATCTCGCTCATCAAGAGCGGCAAGGTGCGGCATATCTTTCTGGTCGGCGGCTGTGACGGCGCGCATCCGGGCAGAAATTACTACACCGAGTTTGTCAAATCCACGCCGATGGATACGCTGGTTCTGACGCTTGCGTGCGGCAAATACCGCTTCAATGACCTCGATCTGGGCGAAATCGGCGGCCTGCCGCGCATTCTGGATATGGGCCAGTGCAACGATGCGTACAGCGCCATCAAGGTTGCGCTTGCACTGGCGGATGCGTTCGGCTGCACGGTCAACGACCTGCCGCTCACGCTCGTGCTCTCGTGGTACGAGCAGAAGGCGGTGTGCATCCTGCTGACGCTGCTTGCGCTCGGCGTGAAGAATATTTACCTTGGACCGACGTTGCCGGCGTTTCTGTCGGAAACCGAGGTCAAAACACTGGTGGAGACCTACGATCTGCACCCGACCACCAATCCGCAGCAGGACCTGGATGCGATTTTGGGAAGGGGATAAACCGGCGAGCTTTTTGGACGCTACGGGCGTTCCTTTGTTTCCCTCTCGTTTGCTTGCTGCAATAGGTTTCAGCAAACGAAAGAGGAAAGAAAAACAATGAAATTTACGGCATTCAACGGCAGTCCAGCGGGCGAAAAGAGTGCCGCTGGACGCATGCTCGGGGTCTTTCTGGCGGGCGCGGCTCGTGCCGGAGCGGAAACCGAGCTGTACCATCTTGGCGATTACAGCATCGGACAGTGCGTGCAGCACGATGACATGGAGAAGCTGCTTCGCGCATATCAGTCTGCGGATGTGGTCTGCTTGGACTCGCCAGTGTACTCGTGGAACATGACGGCGCTGCTTAAGAATTTTGCAGACCGGCTGATCCCGCTCAAAAGTCCGCTGCTGACCGAGCAGGCCGGCTATGAGTTTGCGGCACAGGGCGAGGTCACAGCAGAGCCCCGTACACAACTGGATGCGCCGCTGATGTCCGCCGCAGAGTATGTACAGTTTCTGGGTATGTAAGACAAAGGGAAACGGTTCTTGCCTTCGGGAAAGAGCCGTTTTTGATGTGCGCCATAGTATCTGACGGAATGATATGGGAAGTGAAGCTCGATCAGGCTATGCCGAAAAAGCAATACTATGTCGATTATCGGCAGGGATTTTTTGTGTATCAGGATGGTATATTGGAAGTCAGTGTGGTATAGTTAGGGCAAACTAACTATGGATTGACACTGGAATTCCATAAAAGCAAAGAGATGAAGGAATTATGCAAAGCAAACAGCAAAAAGCAAATCAAGGTATTTCTGATACAGACCTGCGGCGGAAGCAGGGGCGGCTCGCTGTTTTCACGACAGGAAAAAATACTGGATAGGTTAATCAAAACCGCAGCAAACAGGTCCAAAAACCAGATGAAAACACTGGTGCAGACCATTCTGCCGCGCATTGCACTGTACAAGGTGCTGCAGACAGAGCTGCCTGCGGAGGAAACCTTTACGCACATGCGGACGTACATGATGGACTGGGTGGCGGCAGAAAAGCACGCTTTTACGGCGAAAATGGAGTCTGTGCCGGGATTTTATCGGATTTACAGCTATTGTTTTCTCAAAATCATGCGTACCTCCGACCTGTGGGAGAGCACACAGGAACACGACAAAACGCACTTTTCCGCGTCGATTACCAAGTGTCTCTGGCACACGGCATGCCAGGAAAACGGCTGTCCGGAGCTGTGTCCGCTGTTTTGCGACGTGGATGACGTGACCTACGGCGGACTGCACAAGCTCGGCTTTTCGCGCACAAAAACGCTGGGCTGCGGCGGTGACTGCTGCGATTTTCGGTTTTTCAAAAGGTAGGTGAGCAGACGGAGAAGCGGACTTTGGCAGGATTTTCGGTGCAGCGGCGGAATCCGTGCTGTCAGCTCCATCGCCTACGCAGTGCGGCCGCAGATGGTTTTGAGTCGGATTCCTCTTCCATACCTTGCGATTTCCCCGGTTAAATGATACAATCAAACCACAAGGTTTCATTCCATCAAACGGATTCCGAAGGGGAGCCATCCCTTATCATATAAAGGAGCATCAGTGCATGAACCCAGTTTTTGTTATCGGACACCGCAATCCGGATACGGATTCCATTTGCTCTGCAATCTGCTACGCGCACCTCAAGCGCAGGCTGACCGGCGGAGAATACATAGCCTGCCGCGCGGGTCACGTCAATGCGGAGACCAAATTTGTGCTCGAACGCTTTGGCGTGGAGCCGCCGCGCTACATCAAGTCGTTTGAGCCGCGCCTGAGCGATGTGCAGTACCGCGAGGTGCCGGGCATCAGCGAGGAGCTGTCGCTGCACCGTGCATGGGATTACATGAACGAAAATGATATTCAGACGCTGGCCGTTGTCGATGAGGATCGCCGCCTGAAGGGTCTGCTGACGCTGGGCGATATCGCGCGCTTCTACATCGAGGATCAGGACGCCAATGCGCTGGCGGAGGCCAAGACCAGCTATCGGAATCTGGTCGATGTGCTTGACGGCACGCTCGAGGTTGGCGATATTGACCAGCGGTTTGAGCAGGGCAGTGTGGTCGTTGCGGCGGCTAATCCGGACGTGCTCGAGGACTATATCGGCAAAAACGATATGGTTATTCTCGGCAACCGCTATGAAAGCCAGCTGTGCGCCATTGAGATGAGCGCCGGCTGCATAGTCATCGGCCTCGGCTCCAAGGTTTCGCGCACCATCCGAAAGCTGGCCTCGGAGAACGGCGTTTCCATCATCGCCACCCCGTATGATACCTACACCTGTGTCAAGGTTATCGGTCAGGCGGTTCCGGTGCGGCATGTGATGCGGAAAAAGGGTCTTATCACCTTTGAACCGGAGGAAACGGTTGAGGATGTAAAGCGCACGGTTTCCAAAAAGCGTATCCGCTATTACCCGCTGATGGATGAACATGGACGATACGTCGGTATGTTCTCACAGCGTAACCTGCTGGATCTGGAGCGTCCGTCGGTCATTCTGGTCGATCACAACGAGCGCGATCAGGCCGCCGAAGGCATTCGTTCGACCAATATTGTTGAGATCATCGACCACCACCGCATTGACTCGGTGGAGACCAGCGGACCAATCTACTTCCGCAATCAGCCGCTCGGCTGCACCGCGACCATCATCACGCAGATGTACCATGAGCACAACGTGGAGATCGAGCCGAAAATCGCGGGTCTGCTGTGCTCGGCAATCCTGTCGGACACGCTGATGTTCCGCTCGCCGACGTGTACGCCGCTTGATCGCATGGCTGCAGAAGAGCTGGCGAAAATCGCCGGTCTGGACATCAAGCAGTATGCAACAGAAATGTTCCGTTCCAGCTCGCGTCTGCTCGATCGCTCGATGGATGAGCTGCTCCACATGGATTTCAAGTATTTCCAGGCGCAGGATCAGAAGATTGCGATTTCGCAGGTGACGAGTGTCAGTGAGAACGAGCTGTCCGGCATCCGTGATAAAATGCTCGAGTACATGGAAAGCTGCCTGGCATCGAGCGGTCTGTCCATGCTGTTCGCTATGCTGACCAACATTATCGAGGAAAAGACAGAGCTGCTCTACGTCGGCAAGGGCGCGCAGCAGTTGGTTCGTGCGGCCTTCAAGACCGACTGCGGCGAGCATTCGGTCGTCCTGTCCGGCGTCGTCAGCCGGAAGAAGCAGATGGTGGCGCCGCTTGTCAGAGCCATGGAGCACGACGAGGAAATTGGGTAAGATTTGCAGAGTAAAAGCGGGAGAAACCAGGGTTTCTCCGCTTTTTGTGTTTACTTCCGTTTTTGCAGCTGCTCGGAGATGGTCCGTTTCATCGTCTCGGCGTCAAGCGGCTTAGACAGATGTGCGTTCATGCCTGCGGCGAGACACTTCTCGCGGTCCTCCTTGAAGACGTTGGCTGTCATGGCGATAATCGGAATGGCTTTCGCGTCCGGCCGGTCGAGTGCCCGGATAGCTTTTGCAGCCTCCAGACCGTCCATCTCGGGCATCATCACGTCCATGAGAATGGCATCAAAGCCGCCTGGCTCGGAGTCCCGGAAGGCTGCAAGCGCCTGCCTGCCGTTCTGCACCGGAACAGTCTGTGCACCGCTGTCGTGCAGCAGGAAGATTGCAATCTCCATGTTGAGCTCATTATCCTCGGCAACGAGCAGCCGCGCGCCGGAAATATCTGACGATGTCTGCGTCGAAGCTGCTGCTGCGGTCGCGTCACGGTCGAGTTCAAACGGCAGTACGACGGTAAAACGGCTGCCTTCGCCGAGTTTGCTCTCCACCGAAATGGTGCCGCCCATTTGCTCGACGAGCTGCTGCACGATAGACATGCCGAGTCCGGTGCCCATATAGCTTGAGCGAGAGGACTCGTCTGCCTGCTCAAACGGCTTGAACAGATGGTTTTGGATGAAATCTTCGGACATGCCCAGACCGGTGTCCTCGATGATGAATTGGCAGGTGATCTTCGCATCCGTTAGTTCGAGCATGTGCATCTGCATGTGGATGGACCCGCCGGGCTTGTTGTATTTCACGCAGTTGGTGAACAGATTCATCAGGATTTTTTTCAGATGCAGCGCACTGCTGCGGACGTAAATACCGGAAAAATCGTCATGCTCACCGGTGACGGTCAGACCGGCGGCTTCCGCCTGAAACAGCACCGAATTGGTAATGCTGCCGCAGACTTCATCCAGATTCATGGATTCGCGCCGCAGAACGACGGTGCCGTTTTCCAGCTGAGCCATATCCAGAACATCGTTCACCAGAGACAGCAGCAGCTGAGAGGACAGCTCGATTTTATGCAGACAGTCGCGCACGCGCGCGTGGTCGTCCTTATTTTTGCGAATGATAGTCAGCATGCCGATGATGCCGTTGATGGGTGTGCGGATATCGTGCGACGTGTTGTTCAGGAACGTTGTTTTGGCGGCGTTGGCAGCCTTGGCCTGCGTGAGCGCCTCCTGCAGCTCTGTCTGGCTCTGCTGCAGCTTGAGGTTCAGCTCCTGCGCCTGTTTGGCGGACTGCCGGGCCTTGCGGAACAGACCGAACAGCAGCAGAGAGAGCAGGATGAACACAGCAGAGGCAGTGGTCAGATTGTCCTTGACAAAGTCTGCAGCGGTGACCTTTTCGGGCGCACTGTCGTACATGGCGAGTGCACCGGTCAGCAGAGAAGAAGGCATGGTTTTGAGCGTTTTGTTCAGGATGGACAGCAAAGCCGTATCGCCCTGCCGTACGGCGAACGAGGTCTTGCTCGGCTGTGTGAGGAACACGCGGTACAGCGTTTTGTCCTTCATATAGCGCGGCAGCTGACCGGCACGCGTTACATAGCAGTCCGCACTGCCGGTCCGCATGGCTTTGATCGCGTCATTCGCCGAAGGGTATTCGAGGATCGTCCACTTGGGGTAATGATAGGCGAGGTACTGCTTGAGCGAAAAATCGTTTCCGGGGATGGCAGCGGTGTTTGGCTCAAGCTCATTAAAATGGTTCTTCGTGGTAAGCGCCGCCTGACTGAAGCTCAAGACGGTGTTCGACAGTGCAAGACCGTTCTCTTCGGCGGCACTCGGGTTCTGGCTGGTGTGGAAAATCAGGTCGATCTCACCGTTCTGCAGTGCCTGCAGCTGCTCAAGCTGCGTGTCAAAGCCGTGCAGGTCGAAATGCAAGGCGTTATCCCCAAGACAATTCGTCGCATATACGACATAATCCGTGAGAACACCGGTAACATCACCGGTTTGGATATCAAAGGTGCTGATGCCGGTGTCATGATTCAGAAAACCGATGCGGATGGCGCCATGCTGCCGGAGCCAGTCCGCTCCTCGGTCGAGAGGAGCTCGACCGACTGGGCAGACAGATAGCGCTGATACAGATCATCCTGATAGAACGGCTTGTCGTGTGCAATACGGCGCATGGCATTATCGAGCGCTTCCTTTGAGATCGGGACGGCTTTTGCTGATCACGAAGTAAACATCCGAGCTGCCGAACGAGGTGATCGCAGACAGGCTGTATTCCTGCCACTGGGGGCTCTCGACCGAGATAAAACCGTCGATTTCGCGGCTGGCGATCTTGGCGGCTGCGTCCTCGCCGCTGGTGATGGTCACATGCTCGGTATGCAGACCGTGGCGTGTCTCCCATTCGCAGAACTGCGTGGTCGGGATACTTTCGGGCAGCATGCCGATGCGCTTGCCGTTCAGGGTGGTCAAATCAGATACGGAAATATCGGCAGCGGCAAGATTTGCATATAGGTAATATTTTTCCTCGCCCATCGGCAGATCGGAAAAAGCATGGTCTGGGCACGGCCCTCGGCATAGGATACGCAGACGGCCATCAGGTCGATTTCGCCCTTTTGCAGCATGTTCAGCGAATCCGGCCAGTTTGCTTCGATGTAATGATAGGTCCAGCCAGTATATGCGGCGACGGACTGCTGATATTCGTAGCCGTAGCCGCTGCGTTCGCCGTTCTCGCAGGTGATGTTGTAGGCGGAATCCGGATACCATGCAACTCGCACGACAGAGGAATCCTGCACAGCGGCGGCTGTGTCCTGCAGCAGCGGCATAAGCAGGCAGAGGCACAGCAGCAGACAGCCGTACCGTTTCAGTCTGGTTGTAATTCTGTTCATATGCCCCTCCGTAAGCCGGAATGCGTCCGGCTTTTCTCTGTAAAAGGAAAAAGATGCACTGCTGCATCGGTAATGCATCTGTGCATCTCAAACGAGGCAGCTGGCTGCCATTTTACAGGCCCTGTGAAGCTGGCTTCGCAGTCATTGCGAAAGCGGCTTCTTAGCTTTGCGCCGCAGGCTTTCGCCTGGTTTGCTGAATATTTATTTGTTTATTATATTTTATTATAGGTGAAGAACGACAGGGTTGCAAGAGAAAGACGCAAAATCGACCGCGATTTCAATAGAATGCGGTATTAAAAATTGTTTGATTGATATACAGAACAGAGGGAACCAAATCGCACGGCATCTCGTCTAATCAAGTAATAAGAGAAAATACAGCGGCCGTGCGCCGCACCGCTCAAGAAACGAGGTGTCCGTTATGAAAAAACGATTGTTCCCCCTGTTCCTTGCACTTTGCTGCTGCTTTCCGCCTGCGGAGCAGGCGTCGGCATTCGGCATCGGCGGCAGCCGGTGACAGCGGCAGTATGCCGGATGACGCGAACGGCTGGACCGAGGACGCGTCGGCAGATACCGCTGAGAGCGGTGCGGACTTTTCTGCGGTGAGAAAGAATGCCAAGCTGATTTTGAACGCCAATCTGACGCTCGAAACGCAGGATTTCGACAAAGCCTCTGCAGATATTGAGAAAATGGCAGCGGATGCAGGCGGCTATCTTGAATCGAGCAGTCTTTCCGGCGATGCAGGCAGCTCGGCATGCAAGCTATGTCCTGCGTATTCCGCAGGAGAAGTTTGAGGTGTTTTACGAGCAGCTCGGCAGCAGCGTGCATGTGGTGTACAGCTCGCGTTCGAGCGAGGACGTGACCGAGCAGTATACCGATATCGAAACCCGTCTGGCAACGCTGACCACCAAGCACGAGCACGAGCGGCTGCTGGCGCTGCTCGATCAGGCGGATAAGATGGAGGATATTATCTCGCTCGAGAACGCGCTGGCCGACTGTGAATACGAGATCGACTCGCTGACCGGCTCTAAGCGCCATTACGATGATCTGGTCGGATTTTCGACCTTCTATGTGGATCTGGAAGAGGTGCAGACGCTGACCGCAACGCCTGCGGGCAGCGGCTTTGGCGCACAGCTCACGCAGGCGGCTAAGACCGGAACACGCGGTCTGGTTGACGCGGTTCGAGCGCTCATCGTCGGTGCGGTGATGTTCTGGCCGGTGATCCTGCTGGCTGCTGCCGGAGGCGGCACTGTTGCGGTCCTGCGCCGTCGGCGTAGGAAGACGCGTGAAGCCGAGCAGACGGAGATTCCGACAAAAAAGAAGAACGGTAATACAGGTGCAAAGGAGCGCAGATTGCAAACATCTGCGCTCCTTTTGTCTTTCCTTGTGTAATCATATTATACCGCATATCAACAGCCAATGCAAGTAGATCCGACTGCGCCGGAAGATATTCCTCTGTCCAAGTGAGGGAATATGCATAATATCATGGGCGCTTATTTGGATAGTTTTTATACTATTGTCAAATACATTTGGCTCATTCCTCCAAAGTGTGATATGATTAAATCATTCAGGAGAGAACAAGAAACGGAGAGAAAACCATGAAGCGATGGAAAGGGGCGGCATTGCTGCTGCTCTGCACAATTGTGCTGCTGCGGCTGCTGCAGGGATTGGCACAGCCGGAAAAAGAGAATGCCCATGTGCCGGTGCTCGGCATTGTCACCACGGCGGCAGAGGATGACCGGCGCGAAGCGCAGTCCGAAGCGCTTGTACATGCGGCGGAGGAACATGGCTTCAAAGTGCTGGAAATGCCGGTCGAGCGCACGCAGGAGGCACAGATTGAAGCCGTGCGTGCGCTGATCGTGTATCAGGTGGACGCAATCGCATTTACGCCGCTGGTAGAAAGTGGCTGGGACAACGTGCTGCGCGAAGCAAAATCCGCCTCCGTGCCACTGCTGTCGATAGACCGCGCGATACGCGGCGTAGATGATGTGCCGCTGCAGCATATAGGATTTGATTATGCGTCGCTCGCCGAGCAGGCAGCGGATGCGCTTCTGCAGCAGCGCATGCCGCGGGACGGTGTACTGGAGCTTTACGGCACGGTAAATGCTTCGGATGCAAGAGAGATTGCACGCGGCTGCCGCGCGTCTCTGGAGGAACACGGATTGACCGTAACCTACAGCCTGTGCGGCGACGGCATGCGCTCGCGCGGCTGCGAAATACTGGAGGAGATGGAGGACCATCTGGACGAAATCGGCTACATTTTCGCCCAGAATGACGCGATGGCGCTCGGTGCGGTGGATTATCTGCACAGCCACGGCCGCAAACCGGGCAAGGATGTGCTGATTTGTGCGTTTGGCGGCGGTGCGGAGCTGCGCGCGCTGCAGAAAAAGGGGAGGTTGCCGTAATCGGTGCGCTGGATGACACCCAGCTGGCCGAGCTGACCGCATACGCAGCCCAGCAGATTGCGAAGGCACCGTGGAAGCCCTATATCGCTCTGGCGGACACCGCCGTGCTGACGGAGGAGGGAACAGCCGATGCGTAAATCCCATCACAGCCTGCACGGCTTGCTGCGGCGGTCGCTGCTGCGCAGTGTGGTCTGCATGATTTTACCGGTGTGCGTGCTGGCAGGTCTGCTGGTTGTGCTGACACAGCGCTATGGCGCGGATATTGCATTGACGACCCGTGCCTCCGAGGTGCGCACTGTGCTGGTGCAGGACCTGCCGGATGAGGTGTGGAACGTGGTTTCCGGCCGTATTTCCTTCGAGGATGGACGGCAGCGGATGCTGATCGACAGTGCTCTGTGGGAACTGAACGATATGCTGGACAGTGCCGGAGAGGACGAGGCACAGTACCTCAACGCGGCGCTGCGCGCCATCCGCACGATCGACAGCTACGTTGATCAGCTGGAAACGCAGATGGACGCCGGTGCCGCAGTCAGCCGCAACGAATCACTGTACCGCGAGATTCACAGCGTCGGCCATCTGGCGGGCAGCATGCTTGACCGCTATATCGAGAATGAGATCGCCCGCATGGGCCGTTTCAACGCCCGCATCCAGCACGGACTGGGTGCGGCAGCGCTTGCACTCATTGCGCTGGTCGGCGTGATGATCTGGCTGACTATTCGGGCATCTGACAATCTGGAAGGTGCGATCGGCGCGTCTTTGCGGCAGCTGGAGCAGTTTGCCAACCGCATTGCCGCCGGTGAGCTGACCGAGCGCGTCCCGCCGACCGAGATCGACGAGCTGCATCTGCTGACACGCGATCTCAATACAATGGCGGAGCAGCTGGGTGCGCTCATTCATGAGCGGGTCGAGCAGGAAAAGACCATCAAAAAAGCTGAACTGCGGGCGCTGCAGGCGCAGATCACGCCGCATTTCATGTACAATACGCTGGAAACCATCGTCTGGCTGGCCGAAGAGGGCCGCAACAGCGAGGTCGTCGAGATGACGATGGCGTTCACCGGCTTTCTGCGCATCTCGCTCAGCCGCGGCGCGGATTACATCACGGTCGAGCGCGAGGAACAGCACGTTGCAAACTATCTGCAGATTCAGTCGGTGCGGTATGGCAGCATCATGCGGTATACGATTGATATTGATCCCGCGCTGCACGAGCGGTATATGCTGAAAATCGTGCTGCAGCCGCTGGTTGAAAACGCGATTTATCACGGCATTAAGCGCAGGCGCGGCAGAGGACAGATTACCGTGACCGGCCGCAGGCAGGCAGGCGGCATGTACTTCGCCGTAGAGGACAACGGCATGGGCATGACACCCGAGCGTCTTGCCGAGGTACGGGCCTCGCTGCAGAACGGCGCACCGCTTGACCCGGACGGCAAGGGCGGCTACGGTCTGCGCAATGTGGAACAGCGTCTGCGGCTGTATTACGGCTGCGGACTGACGATCGAGAGTGAATACCGGCACGGCACACGCATCAGCTTCACCGTACCGGACGAACAGGAGGGAAAACGCTATGATGCGTGTATTTATTGCGGATGATGAGGAGATCATCCGGGATGGCATCCGCAACTGCATTGAAAAGGAGCAGGAACGCTTTTTGTTTGCAGGTGAAGCGCCGGACGGCGAAATGGCACTGCCTATGCTGATGGAAATGAAGCCGGATGTGCTCATTACGGACATCCGCATGCCGTTTATGGATGGTCTGGAGCTGGCAAAGGTTGTGCGGCGCACCATGCCGTGGCTGCGTATTGTGTTCCTCAGCGGACACGATGAATTTGAGTATGCACAGAAGGCGGTTTCGCTGCACGCAGATGCGTATCTGCTCAAGCCGGTCAGCTCGGCGCAGCTGCTTGAAACGCTTGGACAGGTTGCCGAGCAGATTGAGCAGGAGCAGCAGCAGCTTCGCTCGGAAGGTGCAAACAGCCGCAGCGAACACGAGGAGGACGTGCTGCGTGAGCATTTTCTCAACGACCTGCTCTCGGGCAGCGTGCCGACTGCGGAGGCGGCTGTACAGGGAGAACGCTGGGGGCTGCTGCTGACAGCGAAGCAGTATCTTTGTGTGCATCGTGCGCCTGCCGGAAAATGCCGTGCAGGAGCAGGTGCGTGCACTGACCGAGCGTCTGTGCGGTGAGGAAAGCGAGGTCTGCGCCTTTTTCCGCGGCAGTCGCCGGCTGTTGCTCCTGCTGCGCGGAGAGACCGAGGAAGCTGTGCGCGAAACCGGCTATGAGTTCTGTCAGAACCTGCGGCACGAGCTTTGTCAGGTGCTGGGCTGGAACGCGCTGTGCGCGATCGGCGCACCGGTCTCCCGTGTCAGCGCCCTGCCGGAAAGCTACCGCACAGCGAAGGATACACTGCTGCAGGCCTCCGCATGTGCGGAGGCCGGCGTATTCGGCAGCACGGACTTTGCCGGTGTGCAGCACGAGTTCGATTTCTCAGCGGGCGGCTCGCTGGCGGACAAGCTGCGGCATGCCGCCCCCGAGGACGTGCCGCGTATTGTCGAGGGCTATTTCGGCGGCTCTGCGGCGCAGGACGTACAGAGCGTGCGGTACCGATATTATCTGCTGATGAACCTGCTCGTCACGGCCTCTCAGCTGGCTCATGAGGTGCAGGCAGGCAGCATTCCGCCTCCGGAGGACCCGCAGGCGGTGCTCGGTCAGGCGGCGACGCTCGAGGGTACAAAGGCCTGTGCCGCCGAGGTGCTCGGCCGCATGACTCGTGTTATCGTCATCAGAATGTGCGCTACAGCGCGGAGATCAGCCGTGCAAAGGAGTTTATCCGCGAAAATTATGCGGACAGCGGTATTTCGCTGCACATGGTGGCGGCAGAGGTCGGGTTCAGCCCGAATCATTTCTCCACCGTGTTCTCACAGGAGACCGGACAGACCTTTGTCGAGTATTTGACCGCCGTGCGTATCGAGGCGGCAAAGCATCTGCTGACCAACGGCAACAGCCGTATGAGTGATATTGCATTTGACGTCGGCTATCAGGATTCGCACTATTTCAGCTATCTGTTCAAAAAGCATGTCGGCGTTTCGCCGCGCGAGTACCGCAGCCGGTCGGAAGAAGGGTAAAATAATATCGTAAGAAATTCATCGTTCAGGAATGGCCTTCTTGAATGGTAAAATTTTATCGGATGATGGACGGTAGAACGAAGCCGCTTAAACTGTTATAGTATAGGGGCAGAGAAAAGCTGCCCGCCTTTTTGTATCGAGGTGGAAACTATGAAAAGAATATGTTTTCTTCCTGTTGTTCTGCTGCTGACCGGACTGCTCTGCGGCTGTACGGGTCAGCAGCAGAACGATCCCCACCGCAGGAGCACAATCATGCGATGGAGAGGGGACAGAAACACCGAAATATGACCATCTTACCGTTTACAGTCCGCTGTCGGAGTCGGAAACGCTGCTGTACTGCAGTGCCTTCCGCAAAGGATACCGGCATCACTGTGGACTGTATTCATCTTCCTGCCGGAGAAATGACCGCGCGGCTCGAGCAGGAGCGGGACAACCCGCAGGCTTCTGTGCTGCTGGGCGGCTCGGCAGATAACTATATTCAGCTGCGCGAGGCCGGTCTGCTGGAGGCGTATCAAAGTCCCGAGCTGACCGATGTGCCCGAAGCCTATCAGGATGAGTGAGACCGAGGACGGACAGACTATGGATGGTCACTTCCGCACGCTGCCCGAAAATTCGGATGAGATCCGCTTTGTGGTTGTCAGCGACAGCCATCGCTTTGAAACGGCAACCAAGGTTTCCGACGTGATCGCAAAGTTCGATCCGGACTTTATCCTGCATACCGGCGATATGGTAGAGGGCACCGGCTCTCAGAAGGATCAGTTCCCGTACTGGTTCCAGAATGTCGGCTCGTTCCTGCACAATGTGCCGGTTATCTACAACAGCGGCAACCACGATTACGGTGTCTACTTTGATGAGTATGTCACCAAGGTGCAGAAGGAGCAGTATAAGTCCAACAAGACCGGACGCAACGTAGCGTTTGACTGCGGTCCGGTGCATTTCGATATGCTGGACAGCAACCCGTGGTCCCTGTTTGAGCTGAACTCCACCGCAGGAGGCGGCGAGGCGGATGCGGCAACCAAGGCCGTTGTAAACGAGTCGCTCGACTGGCTCAAGGCCGATCTTGCAACCGACGATGCCAAGAAGGCTGACTTCCGCGTTGTTACCATGCACCATCCGTTCGAGGATGACCTGACCCGCAAGTACGTTCCCTCCATCGTGGAGAACGGCAACGTAAATATTATGTTCAGCGGCCATACCCATCTGTATTCCCGCTATGCTTCTGCTGACCCGAAGCGCGGCGCAGATACCCTGTATGTAACTCAGGGCGATGCCCGTATCGGCGACGGCAAGATCGACACTGGCAAGCCGGATCAGCGCCTGAATGACAACTATCCCAACCTGCTTGCAACCGGCAAGGGCGATATGCTCGAAGTAACCGTCAAGGACGGTCTGATGACCTATAAGAATCTGGGCCTGAGCAGCGACGGCGAGAAGATATTTGAGACGGTTACGCTGTCCAAGGACGCCAAGCTGGCGTACAGCGATATTTCCATCACCCCGGACACCGTTCAGTCCAACGGCACTGTCACGGTATCCGCAAAGGTGACCAATGTCGGCAAGGGTCTGGCGACTGCCTCCATGTGTGTCAAGGACAACGGCACCGACCGCTGGCTGTATGAGTTCGGCAAGAGCGGCAAGGAGCGCGTTGTCGGTCTGAATCCCGGCGAGTCCGTAACGCTGAGCGCACCGCTGACGCTTTCCGCACTCGGCACGCATACCCTCAAGCTGGACAGCTACACCAAGACTGTCAATGTTACCTTCCGCAAGGCGACCTACACCTACAGCAACCTGCGTCTGCAGCTTGGCAGCGGCACGGTAAGCGAGCCGACCAGCGATGTCATCTACGCCAAGGCGGATGTGCAGAACATCGGCAATGAGGACGGCACCGCAGAGGCAGTGCTGTACATTAACGGCGCAGCCGTTACCTCGCAGAAGACTGCGCTCAAGGCAGGCGAGACCCGCACGGTTGAGTTTGCCTACAAGGCACCGGCAGGCGGCAGCTATACCGTCAAGGTCGGCAACTCGGCAGAGAAGACCGTTGCCGTGCTCGGCTCCATTCAGGGCACCCCGATCGTAAAGCGATAAGTCCGGCAAGGGCAACGACGGTATCATCCGCGGCAATCCGACGCTCGTTAAGTACAACGGCAGCTGGGGTCTGTCCCTGGACGGCGTGGACGATTATGTGGAAATTCCGGATAACAAGAACTATGTGGTAGACAACGGCGTTACCGGCATGGTTTGGGCAAACATCGATCGTCTGGCAACGGGCGATGAGTGGGACCACAATCCGCTGCTGATGAAGGGCGCTTCCATCAGCTACGGCACCAACTACCTGTTCCGCATGGCAGTCCGCAAGACCGGCATGGTTACCTACGGCGTTGGCTTTAACAACGATAACGGCGAGTACTTCTGGAACGACGACGAGAATATGGGCGGCGGCGTTACCCTCGGCAAGTGGGTACAGTACACCGGCGGCTTTGACCGTGTAACCGGCGGCGACAGCTACGAGGATACCAAGGCAAGCGGTCACACCGATGCACCGGATTTTGATTCTGAGATCCGCAACTGGGAAGGCAAGTCCATGTACTCCGGCTTTGCATTCCACCGTCATCTGCTGACGGGCCGCGGCCGCGGCAAGACGCACACCATGCTGACGGGCGACATCGGCCAGCTCCGCTTCTACACTACCAAGCTGACCGCAGAGGAGAACAAGCAGATTTACGCAAATCCGACTGCAAAGGGTCCGGAAAGCGACAAGCTGGTCGTATGGCTGGATTACGCACCGGAGAATATCGTCACCAAGGGCACGCACACTACCGAGTGGCGCGCAATGACCGGCAGTGCAGCACAGTTTACCTATAACGCAGAGATCACCGGCGCGGCTTCTGCAACCGCAACCGTTGAGACCTCGGACGACGGCAAGACCGTAAAGGCTTCCCAGTCCGCAGAGCTGAAGAACGGCAAGAACACGGTTGATATTTCCGCACTGGGCAGTGCAAAGTATGTTCGCGTTACTACCGTAGTGAACTCCTCTGTTGCAGAGAAGTCCACCGATATTCCGGTTATCAACTCGTATTCCATCAAGGCTGGCAATACCAATATCTGGGCAACGCTGGCAGACTGGAACGAGGGCACCTTCACCGATGCAGTAGGCTACGAATCCGATGATGTATTCAACGATTACTCTGTGGATTACGACAACTACGGCACCGTGGGCAAGAATGTCAAGGTTGTTGAGGGTACGGCAAGCACCTTCACCGACATCGCGGGCCACTGGGCAAAGGATGCCATCGAATATGTGACCGATAAGGCGCTGTTCAACGGCACGACCGCAACCACCTTCTCCCCGAACGAGGGCATGACCCGCGGCATGTTTGTCACCGTGCTTGGCCGTATGGCAGGCGCAGACATCTCCGCGTACAACACCCAGAGCCAGTTTGCCGACGTAGACAGCAAAATGTACTACAACGCATACGTCAACTGGGCAGCAGCCAACAAGATTGTTTCCGGCGTGGACGCTTCGCATTTCAATCCGAATGCGCTCATCACCCGTGAGCAGGCTGCGGTTATCATGGATAATTATCTGACCGCCACCGGCACCAAGGTAGAGGAAACTGGCAGTGCAGCCGCATTTGCCGACAGTGCAAGCATCCGCGCTTACGCGAAGGACGCTGTAACCAGAATGCAGAAGGCTGGTCTGCTGAGCGGCAAATCGGGCAACCGTTTTGACCCGCAGGGCACGGCCACCCGTGCACAGGTAGCTGTTATCATGCAGAAGCTGTGTGAAAAGACCGGTAAATAAAGCCGCCAAAATGTCGAAAACCCGGGTCGATTGAAACCACGCTTTCAATCGAATCTTGACGAAAGCCGCGCCCTACGGCGTCCCTTGTATAATTCCCCGAGGTACACAAGGTGAATTGCCGCATAGCCAAGAGAGGGTGGCCTGGGAAAAATTTGCCATGCGTGCTGGGTTCCGCCATTCGGCGGGAGACCCTTTGAACAGGAACAGAAAAACCTCCTGGTTTTTCAGGTTTGATTGTGTCGAAATTCAGTTACTTGATCTCAGCGAACATCTTCTCAAGCGCAGCCGCTGCAGCTTCTTCGTCTGCGCCGTCGCAGGCAACAGTGATGCTGTCGCCGCCCTTGACGGCCAGACCCATTACTGCGAAAATCTTCTTGAGGTCAGCGGTCTTTTCGCCCTTGGTGAGCGTTACTGCGCACTGGAAGCCCTTTGGCGGCCTTGCTCAGCAGACCGGCCGGACGGGCGTGCAGGCCTTCCTTATCCTGAATGGTGATGGTAAACTGTTTCATAAAACTCTCTCCTTTTACTGCAGGTGGGTCAGTACAAACTTGATATCCGGGGTTTTCTTCATCATTTCAAGCGCCTCCTCGTCCTCGAGGACCTCGCAGACATGGGCGAGCAGGTCAAGGTGTGCATCGCCGACACCGGCAATGCCGAAAATGAGGTATGCTTTCTCGTCACCGAAGTCTACGCCGTCCGGGTACTGCAGCATGACAACGCCGGACTTTTTGACAGTGGATTTCTTTTTCGCTCGTGCCGTGCGGGATGGCAACGCCCATGCCCATGTAGGTGGTAACGAGCTTTTCGCGCTCGACCATTGCATCGGCGTAGTCGGCATCGACATAGCCGCGTTTGGCAAGCAGCGCACCTGCGGCGCGGATCGCGGTTTCCTTATCAACAGAGGGTAAGCCAAGCTGAATGTCCTCGGCCTGGATTACAAGGCCCTGATCCTGCGCGGCAGGTTCGTCAGTGGTTTCGGGAGCCGCGGCTTTCGCGGCAGGTGCAGCGGTCAGCGTCTGGTACAGGGTGTCCAGATTCGGGTCCGCAAGGAAGTTGTCAATCGTGATAATCTGTGCCTGCGGTGCACTCCTGCGGGCACGCTCGGCGAGAACACGCTGGCAGACAACGATATCTGCGTCAGCAGGTACGTTATCTACACTGGAGTTGGTGACGATCAGCTCCGGACGCTCGGCCTTGATGCGGTTGTGGAACTTGGTCGCGCCCATCGCGCTCGAACCCATGCCTGCGTCGCACGAAAATACGATCTTGTGCACGTCACCGGCGTTTATCGGTGCGGATTTGATGGCTGCGGGTGCTTCACCCTTGGCCTGCGCCTTCATGTCCTGCATTTTGGCCTGCGCTTCGCTGAGGTTCTGCGCATTGCCGGAAGTTGCTTTGAGAATGACAGACGAGAGTACAAACGATACGGCAGCTGCAAGGACAACGCCGATAAATACCGTCAGAACGGAGTCACGCGGCGCCATCGCCATGTAGGCAATGATCGAACCGGGGGATGCCGGGCCAGACAGACCGGTACCGGTCATGGTGTAGAACAGGATCGCGCAGAAGTTGCCCGCGATCGGAGCCAGAATGATGATCGGATTCATCAGAATGTACGGGAAGTAGATCTCGTGGATACCGCCGAGCAGGTGAATGACAACCGCGCCGGGAGCGGACTGACGTGTGGTCTTGTCCTTGCAGAACAGGCAGTACGCCAGCAGAACGCCCAGACCGGGACCGGGATTGGTCTCGAGCATGTACATGATGGAGCGGCCGGCCTCTGCAGCCTGGCTGACGCCAATTGGGTTGAAAATACCGTGGTTGATGGCGTTATTCAGGAACAACACCTTTGCCGGTTCAATAAAGATGGAAACCAGCGGCAGCAGGCTGTGGCTGACCAGAAAATCAACGCCTGCGGTAAGTACGGTGAGAATGGCGGTCATAAACGGGCCGATAATTGTGGACCAGCATTTCAAAACCGGCGGGAATGTGCTCCTCCACGCGGTTGTCAAAGTAGCCGAGCGGGCCCATCACCATCGCACCCATCAGCAGCATGCCGCAGGATGCAGCCGATAACGGGAGAAATGACGCGGACCGTTCCTTTGCGACCATAAACCGGCGATGGAAGCAGGTAGCTCAGCATCGGTGAGACCATCGAGCTGAGCATAGTGTTTCAACTCCTTATCTGTGTTGCCGCATGACTTGCGGGATTCGGGGAGTCGCTTTCGTTTCGTTTGATTATATTGTACAGGCGGAATCCGGGTCTGACAAGGGAAACTATAGTGACTGATGTCACCGGCGAATGGTGACAAATGTCGTAAGACTGTCGAAAACGCGCAGGGGAAAGGATGTTTGCTTGTGCAGTCTGCACAGAACAGAGGTGACAGCAGAGCGGGTTGTCGGAGTTGTGTCACCGGAAGATGGTGACAAAAAACGCAGGATACGGAACAGTGTCACTTGTGCTGTCATTTTAGAATGTGGTATCATAGAGATAAGTAATTGAGAATGGAAAAAGGGAGAATTGCCGGTTTTTTTATACACGATTACAAATGAATGCACTATGCTGACAGTGACATTCATTTTCCATTCTAAACCTGTTGGATTTTATAGAAAGGAGCCATCCCGATGTCTGAAACCCTGCCTTCGCTGACTGCGAACGGACAAAAGTTAATCGACCGTCTGCTGACGCTGCCGCAGGGCTGGGTGACGGCGGCGATGCTCGCGGAGAGCATCGGCGTGAGCCGCCGCACGGTGCTGCGTGAGCTGCCGAGTGTGGAGCAATGGATTGCTGCGGCAGGCTATCGCTTCGTACGCAGTCCGGGACAGGGACTGCTGCTGGACGAGCCACCCGCACGCCGGGAGCAAATGCGCGCGTTGCTGAACGGCAGCACAGTCTACGCGGAGCTGCCGCGCCGTCAGCGGCGGCAAAAGCTGCTCGGTATGCTGCTGCAGGCGCGTGAGCCGATGAAAACCGCAGCACTGGCGCGGGAGCTGCTCGTCTCCGAGAGCACACTGACCGCCGATCTGGACGAAATCGGGCAGTGGGTATCCTCGTATGCGGTGACGCTGCACCGCCGACCCGGTGTGGGCGTATGGCTCAAGGGCGAAAAGCTGTCCTGCCGCCGCGCCGCTGCCGCGCTGCTTCAGAGCAGCCTGACCGAAGAAGAGCTGCAGGCTGTGCTGCGCGGCAATTTTGCTGCAGACGGCGCATTTGCCGCGCTGCTGAATACGGAAATCGCCGAGCGGGTATGGCAGGTGCTGCAGCAGTTCGAGCAGAAGGAGAAGCTCCGGCTGCCGGATGCGGGCTTTCTGACGCTTGCCATCCACTGCACGCTGGCAGTGCAGCAGCTGCGCGAACAGGGCGGCTCGTCTGCCGTAGTTCACCCGCCGGAAAACGCCGCACAGCGGTTAGGGGCAGCTTTGGGACAGGCGTTCGGCCTGACGCTGCCGACCGAGGAAGTGCAGTATTTAGAGCAGTATCTGGCAGCGTATATCACCGGTGACGATGGCGAAAAATGGGGAGCCGGCGAGATGTACCTGCGCCATCTGACCGAACGGCTGATCAGCGAGGTAGAACGCGCGATGCGCGTGGATTTCTCGGGCTATGCATCGCTGAGAGACAACCTGTTTACGCATTTACGGCCGATGCTGCTGCGCTGCGTGAGCAGATTCACATGGATAATCCGCAGCTGGACACGATTCAGCGTGAATATCCGCAGCTGTGGGCGGCAACACGCGCCGCATGCGACACCGTCGAGACGGAACTGGCGTTGCCGCACATTCCGGACAGCGAAGCGGCATATCTTGCCATGCACTTTGGCGCGGTGCTCGAGCAGAACGGCGCACTGCGGCAGGCCGCCCGCGTGGTGGTTGCGTGCCCGCTAGGTATGAGCTCGAGTCGATTTCTGGCTTCGCGTATCGAGGGCGAATTCCCGACCCTCAAGGTGGACGGCTGCTGTTCGGTGCGCGAACTCGATCCGGAGCAGCTGCACAGCCGCGGCATCGATCTTGTGATTGCAACCGTGCCGCTCGAGCTGGCGTATCCGTCGATTACGGTCAATCCCGCGCTGCTTGAGCCGGACCGTGCCCTTTGCGGGATGCGGTGCAGCGGCTGAACGGCACCGTGCGGACCGGCACACCGGCAGAGCCGTCTGCCGCCTCGGCGGCCGAAGGCGGTCTGCGCTACACCTATCGCCTCACGCGCTCGATGGTGCAGATGCTCGACCATTTATGCATCCGGACTGTGTGCAAACCAATCTCGCGGCAGGGCCTGATTGACGCGGCAAGCCGTCTGTTCTGCCCGAATGAGGACGCATCGCGTCTGGTGGCGCAGCAGCTGCGCCGACGGGAAGCCATGGGCGATACCTATATCAAGCCGCTGTTCGCGCTGCTGCTGCATTGCAGGACAAAGGCGGTATCGGACTGCCGATTCGGCTATTTACAGGCACAGCCGCCGGTCTACGAGGCCGGAAAGATGATTATGGGGGCATTTGTGCTGCTTGCGCCGGATACCGGTGATCCGATTCCGGTGGAGGTCATGCGCATGGTGAGCGCACAGCTGATCGAGGAGCCTGAGCTGATCGAGCGCCTGCGGACCGGTCAGCGCGACGCAGCCGTGCAGCTGTTGGAAGAAAAGCTGGATCGTCTGTTCTCAGAACACGGAAATTAAGCATAAAAGGGAGCGGTCATGCGGAAAATATTCTGCATTGCCGCTCCTTTTGCGCGCAGAACAGAATTTACAGAGAGAATGCGCTCTTGTGAATCATCACAAAAACGAAAGTGATTATTTGTTGAAATAACAGATTGACGCTTGCACAGGTTGTTGGTATTATAATTATAGCTTTCGTTTCAACAGTTTCAAATATCTGAAAGGGGTCATTCCATGATCTATACGGTAACACTCAACCCCGCATTGGATAAAACGGTAGAAATTCCGGGTATGGCGCTTGACACGGTCAACCGCATCACGGAAATGCGCACGGATCCCGGCGGCAAGGGCATCAACGTGAGCAAGGTGATTGCCAAACTCGGCGGAGACAGCCGCGCAGTCGGCATTCTGGGTGGTGAGAGCGGCAGAACGCTCGAAAAGCTGCTCGAAAACGAGAATTTCACCACGCAGTTCCGGTTCGTTGAGGGGCAGACCCGCACGAATATCAAAATCATTGACCGGGTCGGCCACACGAATACCGACATCAATGAGCCGGGGACTGACCGTCACGGACGCAGATTTAGATGCGCTGCTGAACGACCTTCTGGCTGAGGTGCACGCAGGCGATATCGTGGTGCTGGCGGGCAGTTTGCCGAAGGGCGCACCGCAGGACACCTACCGCGTGTGGACGAGCGCATGTAAAAACGCAGGTGCGCGGGTGTTCCTCGATGCGGACGGCGCTTTACTGGCAGAAGGCTTAAAGGCCGCGCCGTACCTCATCAAGCCGAATGATGATGAGCTGTCGCGTCTGGCGGGCAAAAAACTGGAAACCATCGAAGAGTTGACCGCAGAGGGTCAAAAGCTGCTGGAGAGCGGCATCGAACGGGTGGTTATCTCGCTGGGCGGACGCGGCGCGCTGTATCTGCGCAAGGGCAGCACGATTTATGCTGAGGGACTCAAGGTTCCGGTCGGCAGTACGGTCGGTGCGGGTGACAGCGTGGTGGCCGCGCTGGCGTATGCCGAGTCGCAGGATATGAGCGAGGAGGACGCTGTCCGTCTCTCGACTGCAACCGGAGCCGCGAATGTCATGTGCAGCGGCACACAGGCCGCCGAGCGCTCGGTTATCGAGGAGCTGCTTCCGAAAGTACGTTTTTCCAAGCTGTAATTGTTGAAATCTATTGCCTAAGTGATAAAGGAGAGTTATTATTATGAAAGCAAGGGCTGTACGTCTGCATGCTGCGAATGATCTGCGTCTGGATACCTTTGAGCTGCCGGAAATCCGTGACGACGAAATCCTGGTTAAGGTCGTATCCGACAGCATCTGCATGTCCACCTACAAGTGCGCGATCCTTGGTACCGAGCACAAGCGTGTGCATTCCGATGTTGCCGAGCATCCGGCCATCATGGGTCACGAGTTTGCGGGTGATATCGTCAAGGTTGGCGCGAAGCATCAGGATAAGTTCAAGCCGGGTATGAAGTTCACGCTGCAGCCGGCGCTCAACTACAAGGGCACGATGTGGAGCCCCGGATATTCCTACGAGTTCTTCGGCGGCGATGCGACCTACTGCATCATTCCGGCTGAGGTTATGGAACTTGGCTGCCTGCTCGAGTACAAGGGGCGTGCCTACTACGAGGCGTCTCTTGCCGAGCCGATGAGCTGCTCGATCGGTGCGTTCAACGCCGCTTATCACACCAAGATGGGTGTTTATCACCACGAAATGGGTATTAAAAAGGGCGGCAAGCTGGCCATCATGGCAGGTGCCGGTCCGATGGGTCTGGGTGCGCTGACGTATGCGCTGCACCGTGACGTCCGTCCGTCCATGGTCGTTGTGACCGATGTGAACGAAGACCGTCTGGCACGCGCCGAGGCGCTGTTCCCGCCGGCTGAGGTCAAGGAGAAGGACGGCATCGATCTGCACTTTGTCAACACCGGCAAGATGGAGAATCCGGCGGCAGAGCTGCGCGAAATGACCGGCGGTACCGGTTTTGATGATGTATTCTGCTATGCGCCGGTTGCGGCAGTCGTTGAACTGTGCAGCGCGGTGCTCGGCCGCGATGGCTGTCTGAACTTCTTCGCGGGCCCGACCGACAAGCAGTTCTCTGCCAAGATGAACTTTTATGATGTACACTATAATTCCACGCACGTTATGGGCACGACCGGCGGCAATACAGCGGATATGATCGAATCGCTCGAGCTGACCGCATCCGGACGTATCGACCCGGCGGTTATGGTGACGCATATCGGTGGTCTGGATGCGGCAGCCGAGACTACGCTCAATCTGCCCAAGATTCCGGGCGGCAAAAAGCTGATCTACACACACCTGACCATGCCGCTTACCGCACTGACCGATCTGCGTGCAAAGGGTGCGGAGGATGCCCGCTTCACTGCGCTGGCTGACATTGTGGACGCACACAACGGCCTGTGGTGCCCGGAGGCAGAGGAATATCTGCTGGCAAACTTTCAGCAGCACGACTAATTGGAGGAAACAACCGATGGAACAACGCCGCAATGCAATCGTCGAACTGGTCAACCGAGAGGGAAGCCTGAGCTTTGTACAGCTGAAGGAGGCTTTTCCGTCGGTGTCCGAAATGACGCTGCGAACCGATCTGAAGGCACTCGATCAGGCGCGAAGAGTGGTTCGTGTGCACGGCGGCGTCAAATCGGTCGAGGTGGTCGTCGGCACGGACGACCAGTTCGGCAGGCGCACGGCGCGCAATGCGTCGGAAAAGCAGATCATTGCGGAGAAGGCAGCGGCGCTGCTGCGGCCGAATACCACGGTGTTTCTGGATTCCGGCAGCACGGCAACCGCCGTGGCACGCTGTGTGCCGGATGAGCCGATGCTGATCTTCACGAGCGGATTGACGTGTGCGATCGAACTCGCGCGGCTGGAAAAGCCCAAGGTGTCCATTCCCGGCGGCACGCTCAACCGGTTCAGCCACAGCGTGTGCGGCGTGCGCGGCATTCAGGAACTGGAGGGCGTGCATTTTGACCTGCTGCTGCTCGGCGTGACGAGCTACAGTCCGGAGACCGGCTTTGCCTGCGGTGTCGAGGAGGAGGCGCTGCTCAAGCAGACTGTGCTGCATCGCGCGGAGCATGTGGCGGTGCTGCTGGATTCCTCTAAAATTGATCGAAGAAGTACATTCCGCATTTGCGGTCTCGATGAGGTAGATACCGTCATTTCGGACGGCAGACTGCCGCCGGAATTCCTTTCGGCGTGTGAGAACGCAGGCGTAAAAGTGCTGTAAAAGTGAGAAAACCCTGTCTGGTGTTGGAACAGACAGGGTTTCTTTTAGGGCTAAAGTTAAGTATTCGGCTCGTATGCCGGTATGGCAGCGGCATCTTTATATTGCCTCTTGCAAATCGGAATAAAAATTTTTACCTATATCAGAAAATAAGAAAAACCGGTCATTTCTTACGAAATAACCGGTTGATCTGGTACGCCAGAAGGGATTCGAACCCCCGACCTTTTGGTTCGTAGCGCTGGTAAAACCGTTTTCGGACAAAATCGTGTAAAACCGTCCCGTTTGGGTCGGTTTCTGCTTTTCGGGACGCTAGCAATTGGGAAAATCAATGGTGTCCAAAGCGTTCGGACGGTTAATGGACGGTAAAAATAGGGGATTTGCTTTTGCGAACTTAATTATACGCTATCTGCAGTTCATTTTTATAAGGCATGCTTTATTCACAACACCGTAACACTTTCACAGTTATCCTGCAGCACTGAGCGGTCATTGAGCTCCACAGCACGGCGGTTCCTCGTGCGCGAAGTACCGCAATACAGTGCAGCAATTCCGCTTTAATCTGCTCATCAATGGTATAAAAAGGATAGTCCAATACCAGCAGACCAACCGGTGCAAACATGACACGCAGCAGCACAAGCTGATTCCGCATACGATTGGACAGGTGACGCGGATATACGTCCAACCCTTCCGGATCAAAGCCCATCTCTGCTGCAAAATCACGCAGTGCCAGTCGCAGCATTCGACGATTGATCACATTACCGCGTTCACGAAAACGATTCATCGACCGGAATACGATATTCTCTGCCGCTGTCAGGTTCTCAAACACGTCCTTCTCCCAAAAGCGCGGTCCCATACAGCAAATCTCACCTGCATGTCGCTGCCGCCAATCAGCTAAATGGTACATCCGGCCGTCCTGCATTGCAATACCTTCCGTCTGCCCCTGTCCGGAAAACATACGGTATATGATACCCCTGCCATTTAAACCGCAGCACAGCACCCCTGAGGCTCGTCCAGTGTATAAATCCACAGAAAACGGCGCTATATCATTATCTATCAGACTGATTTCCTGCAGCGAGAGATACAGACGCGGCACGGCCCTTTCCTTCGGAGACACCACCATTGATGAAATACGCAGGCGCTGATGAATACCATAAGCTGTCATATCCTTCCGCAGACGTTCCCAACATATCATACCGCTGCGCATCACCGCGATACGGTCCGCATATTGTAGCACCTTAAATACACTGGAATTAAATACAATGACCGATACGCCTTCATCCCGCAGCTGATGTAGGAAGGCGGCAAAACGTATCAGTTCGTCCCTGTCCAGACCCTCACCAGCCTCCCGACAGACCAGCACCTTTGCGCCGCACAACAGTGCACGGCAGATCGAGATTTCCAGCCGCTGCTCGTTTGTCAGACTGCTGCCGCAGGCGTGCGGCTCACAGCCGATGCCATAGTGTTCAAACACTTGTTTGGACATTTCAGCTATATTCTTTCGGCGTAAAAGTAGATTTCTTCCACGAAAATCCGCGCAATACTGCCAGATTTTCCGCCGCTGTCATACCATTCACTACGGAAGCCTGATGAGTTATCTCGTAAATTCCCAGCTTGCGGGCTTCGTTCTCCGAACGGTAGCTGACCGGAACGCCATCCAGATAGATTGTGCCCGAAGCCGGGCATAACTTGCCGCACAGCACATCCGCCAGCACAGAAGCACCGCTTTCGCTGATACCCGTAACACCCAGTATTTCACCCGCCCGAAGGGACAGGGAAACATACCCAGATTCTGTCCAGACGGCTGTGCGGTAACAATCTGCTCCAGATAAAGAATCTCCTGTTTCATGGTTTAATTTCCCTCATCTGTGGCAGTGTTACGATAACTGTTGTACCGATATCCTGCGTGCTGGCCACATCCACACCGTACTGTATGCCAAAATAAAACTGGATACGGCGATTGACATTGCGCAGCGCAATACCTGTTGACCGAGAACTGTCTGCTCTGCGTTCAATCGGACCGCTGCGTTCCCTCAGATTTTTGCGCACACGGTGCAGTTCGTCTTCGGCAATACCGACACCGTTATCCTCCACTGAAATCTGCAGACGACTTCCTATACTTTCCACACGCATGGTGATCTTACCGCCGTCTACCCGGCGGTTAATACCATGTGACAGCGCATTTTCTACCAGCGGCTGCAGTGTCATAACAGGCAGACTGCTGTCCATTACGTCTTCATTCTCGATATGCTCCTCATAGGTGAAGCGATCGCCATAGCGATACCGCTGAATGAGCAAATAGTGATGTACATTGTCTAATTCCTGTGCCAGCGTAGCCAGTTCTCCCGGGCTGTTAATGCAGTAGCGGAACAGCATGCCAAGTGCTTCGGCCATCTCCGCTACATCCGCGCTACCTCGCCGCATAGCGCGACTGCGGATGATTTCCAGTGTGTTATACAGGAAATGCGGATTGATTTGGTTTTGCAGCGCGTGCACCTCGGCTTCGGTCTTCAGCGCTCGTGAAATAGATACCTCATGCAGCTTGTCAAACACCTGCTCAAGCATTTCCTGGTCATCCATGTGTAGCAGACGGTCTTTTTTCCTCTGGTTCAAGGTAATCCGTATCGCCATCTGCCAGCATATTTTCCAACGCACGCCGTCTGCCCATATTACACCGCAGTTCCGCTGTATAGCTGATGGCCATCGCCAGCAGAGCTGCCGTGATACCGCATATTGGTATAATGCCACGTCTGCCGAGCGTGCACAGCATTCCTGTCATGACACCCAGCAACAGCACAAAGCCGCCCGCAAACAGCCATACACTTCGTTGATTGCGAATCTCTTTCCAATATTTCATGGTGCTTCCAGCCTTATGAATAGAATTTACGGTACTCAGACGGGTAACCGTAGTTTCCTTTTTACAAAAATCTTGTTGAAAAACTTGATATCGCGGTAGCCTACTTTCTCAGCAATATCTGCAATGCGCATCTTTGAGGTCTTCAGTAGCTTCTTCGCCTGTTCAATGCGGATATGCTGCAAATACTCGACAAATCCAACACCGGTCTCGGTCTTGAATAGCGTGCTGAAATACGATGTGCTCAGGCACACATGCTTTGCTACCTGCGCCAGAGAGATGCTCTCTGCATAATGCTGCACCACAAAGTTTTTTGCCTGTCGAATCACATTATTCTCCCGATTTTGCACAAACTGACGGCAGTTCTCGAGCATCTGCGTAGTCAGATCTACAAACCGTGTTGCAAGTTCTTCGCAGGAATAACCGCCGCACAGTACGTCAAACGGCTCTAGCAGCCGAGGTGCCCGGGCCTGCTCATCACGCGGCAGCTGTTCTACCGCATCATTAAGGCAGGACAGCATCTGCTCCAGCAGAAAACAGCGGCTGCCTGGTACGATATTCTCGCTTTCCCACTTGCTCCATACCCGGCGAATGAGGGCAGCGGCACTGTCCGTATCCATGTGCTCCACCGCATCACTCAGCGAGTTTTTCCCACTCGCCGGTATAAAACATGACGATTTCCCGCAATGCAGCATCGGTCTGTTCATTGAACACCAGCACCGAGCTTTGCCGCTTTTCTAGACGCCACTTGAGCGCTGTTTTCGCCTGCTCTACCGCAGTCGGAATATTTTCGGTATCGCCGTCCAACAGCTTACTTGCTGCACCGGTCAAATGGATCAGATGATTGACGCTGTTCAGGCTGCGAATCTCCTGTCTAATAGCACGGAGCAGCGTCTCGCTTTCGGATTCAGCCTGCTCTGCGGAATAGGACAGCAGGCATACTGTATCCAGATGATCAGAAAACGCCGCTAGCAGAGTGCTGTGCCCTGTGCAAGCGCTCGAATGTGCTCGAGCGTATCGCTCGCCTGATTGACCAGTGAACCGGCCTCATCGGACGATGCAGTAAAATTGCTGTCAATGCAAAAGGTCACACACTGCAGTTTTGTGTTATTCAGCACAAACAACTCACCGCTATGCCGTTGGGAACGTGTCGGCGTATGTCCGGTCTCCCATACAGTATGCACGTATTGCTCCCGCAGGGTATCCATACTCTCCTGCAGTTCATTCTGTACACGGGCTGCCTGCTGCCGCTGCTCGGCTCGCTCGCACAGTTCATGATCCAGTTTTTCGAGTGCTCGGTTCAGTTCGGCTTGCTTGAGCGGCTTGAGCAAGTAATCCCATACGCCGAAACGCAGTGCTGTCTGCGCGTATTGGAACTCGGTATAGCCGCTCATCACAATAAAATTTATAGCCGGGAATTCCTGCTTGGCGCGTTCGATCAGTTCCAGTCCGGTCATGCCCGGCATACAAATATCCGTAATGACAACATCTGGATGGAGTTCCTCTATCTTTTTCAACAGTTCTATGCCATTGCACGCTTCACCGACTATCTCTGCACCGGGATAGGTGATTAGCGCACGGCATAACTCAACAATATCAAATTCATCATCCGCAATGATAATCCTCAACATGGCGATTCCCCATTCTCTCTTTGCGCGGGTGTTCTCTTCTTCTGATAATAGAGTACCACAAAATTTCTCACGATTCAAATTTTTACGGCAGGTTCAAAAGATACCCCCTGTGAATCCAAAAACGACCTGTTCTATCTGTCCGCCAGTCTGCTATACTGGTTACAGTGAGAGAACCCTACTGGCATTCTCTTCTTTAACACAGCAAAGGAGTTTTGCGTTATGGGAAAAACCGCTATCCCATCTGTTTTTCCGGCAGAGGGTACTTACGAGCTGTCCACACTTCATGTAAATCTTTCTTGCGCGGCATCGCATGCCGTAATCCATTACACCATTGACGGTACCGAACCGACAGCAGACAGCCCGATTTACCACCGTGAGGCAGGTCTGATTCCGGTCAAGCAACACAGATGGAGCAGAATCTATTACCATCCGCGCTTTTGCACAGGCAGACGGTCTGCAGCCAAGCGATACTGTTGCGTTTACCTACCGTTTTGCCTGCCGCCCCCAAGGGCGTCTTCCGCCATTCACTGCTGCGTGAACCGTCGGATACGGCTGCCGGTCTCATCCGTATTGAGGATTTCGATCTCGATCGTATGTATCTCATCATCGGTCAAAAACGCGCTGCACTGATTGACGCTGGCTGGGACTATGACGGTGATCTTCCGGCGCTATGTCACGCGCTCACCGGCGGTCTTCCGGTCGATCTGCTCATTGCACACGGTCATCCCGACCATGTTGCACAAGCTGGAAAATTTATTGAATACGGCTGCAAGGTCTATGCTCCCTATGCTGACAAATCTATGAAGCAATTGGACTGCGGATTGGACTTTACCCATATTGAGGATTTGAAAGACGGCATGCGCTTTGACCTCGGCGGCACCGTACTGCAAATCTATGCTACGCCCGGACATACTCCCGGCAGCGTTGTTATTTTAGATGGAAAACACCGGTGATCTGTTTGCATCCGATTCGTTTGGCAGCAATCGCCGTGAAATTCCGGACAGTGCATGGCTCCAGCTGAGCGGATACTCGCTAGAAAGCTGTCTGCGCTCTCTGGAGGCTTTTCTTGATGCCGCAGGCAATAAATGCAAACGCATTTTCACCGGTCACAACGCAGAAATGATGGACGCCCAACAATATTTGTCCACCTTGCGCAAAGCTATGCACAACGCTGTGGATAACGGTGCAGCCTGTCTTTTTCCCTCTCTGCGCAGCGCAGCCGAGTCGTTCGGCTCCGGCTCTATTGCCGTAGAAGGTGACTGGCGGCATGATCCGATCTGGGCCGCGGCTAATCTGCAATTCCTGTACGATACCGACACACAACAGGATCCACCACGTTATGCACCCGGCTTTGATCCAACGATCAAAACCGTACTTTGACATCATTCCTCACATCTTTCATCTCATCTCTCTTCTCTGCCGCCGATCGGTTCTCCGGTCGGCGGTTCTTCTTTGCGCGCGCGAATATGGGATGATTTTTACGCCTCTCTGCCAACTTCGAAAAAACACCCCCATAAATCAAAAAATACCCGCATTGGAAAATCGGTTAGAAACCGGTATGCTTATATCATCAAAAAAGAAACCCGGGAGGGAAAACGATGAAACGTGAATATTGTCTGGATATCGACGGCAACGCATATACCATTGGTGATCTGAATATGTTTCTTGACAATAAGGAGCCAATCTCCTATCCGGCAGCTGACTCACAGAATCCGACTAGGCCCTTCTTTACCGGAACTATCCGGCAGGAAGTCGAGGTAAACGGCGTAAAAGCGTTCGTTCCTTCTGTATATTCCGCAGCATTATCCCATTTCGGGTGCAGGTATTTTCCTCTATCCGGATGACGACATATCCGCCGAAGATTATCTGGAAAATAGCGGCTGGAAGCCGGTTGCCGAGCAGACCAATGCCGCATTGATCGTGCTTGAATCCCGTTCCGGCGGCTGGAATAAAAAAGATATTCAAAGCGAAATCAGTTATAGCGAAGCGGTTTTCAAAAAAATCCATTGCCCGCGTGTATTTCAGCATGAACGAAGCCACCTACTACTGCATGGGTTTTGGAAACGGCGCTTACGTTGCAGCAGCATACGCTATGCTCAACTCGGCATTGATTGCAGCTGTCGCTCTGGATGGAGACTACGACCTGCATCCAGATTTAATGGCACAGCTCCGCAGCATTCGCTCTGACCGAGACGCAAACAAGTCCAAACTGGATGTGGCGATGCCGGCCTGGCTGATTGGAAAAGCTACTCCTCTGTTGGACAGCCTGAAACGTGCAGCCGATGTCAGCGACGAACAGCTTTACAATGATGCTGCATACATCTATCGTCAAAATCTCAAGCAGTATTTCGACCAGCCGAATGGTCTGCCGATGGTGGAAATCTGGCACACCGAACCTGGTCGATGGAATCCCGAAGCAGATGAAAAATACCGTCGCATGGCAGAATTTGTGCTTCGATTTAAACGGTGGTTGAGCACCGGCAACGGCGATTTCCGACCCGCTCGGACATGGCAGGACATGAGACTTCACCGCTTCACCGCCGAGATAGACAACAGACAGCGCGAATGGTTCGTATACGAGCCTACGGCACTCCGTGCCGGCAAGCTGCTGCCGTTGGTACTGGCCATTCATGGATACAGCTGCACCGGCGAACTGTTTGCAGAAAACAGCAGTTGGCACGAGTTAGCCGAACGGCGTGGTTTTCTTCTGGTTTATGTTTCCGCTTTTCCCGATAACGGCATCAGTGGTGGACACACCGTGCCGCTTCCTTCGTGGAATGCGCTGAATATCCACGCGCAAACCGATGATGTGAAATACATTGACTATGTACTGAGCAGTGTTAAAAACTCCTATCCGGTTGACTCTGAACGTGTTTACGTTTCCGGTCACTCAATGGCTCTCTGCTGACGCAGCGACTGATGGAGGAACGACCGCTTGCATTTGCAGCCTTCGGACCACAGGGCGCACCCTATCATATGGGATTGGACGGTACTGCTGTTGATCGTACTATCCACAAGGATGGCATCATCCGTCCGGTATGGCTGATGATGGGTGCCGAGGATATCGGTGATCAGGACAAGTTGGACTGCGGCTCGATCAACGACCGTTTTCTCGATATGATGTGTGAGCTGAACGATCTCGATCGCACAGGTGGCATTGACCGTGAAAACGGCAAGTATCATACCCGCACCTTTGTGAACGCAGAGCGCGTTCCGCTGGTAAAGTTCACCGGCATTACAGACACGCCGCATACCTATACTCCGGAATTTGCCCAGCTTTACTGGGATACGTTTTTCTGCCACTTCCGTCGAAAATCCGACGGAACGATCATTTATACAGACTAAGCGCTTTTAGAGGAAAAAGATTGGAGGGATTCCTATTAGCACGATACTGGAAATGCGGGACATCACGAAATCGTTCCCGGGTGTGAAAGCCCTCGACGGCGTGAACCTGAAAGTGGAAAAGGGTACTGTTCACGCACTAATGGGAGAAAACGGCGCAGGCAAATCTACACTGATGAAAATCCTGTTCGGTCAACAGCCTCCTGACAGCGGTACGATCCTGTTTAACGGACAGGAAGTCCACTTCAAATCAGTAAAGGAAGCGGTAAACGCGGGCATCTCGATGATCTATCAGGAACTCAGCCCGATCAAGGAACTTTCCATTGCGGAAAACGTATTCGTCGGCCGCTATCCGAAAACCAGAGCGGGTGCGATCGACTGGAAAACCATGTACGATTCTTGCCAGAAGATCTTTGCCCGCTGGGGACTCAATTACAATCCTCGCACCAAGATCAAGATGCTCAAAACTGCAGATATTCAGATGATCGAAATCATCAAGGCTATCTCGTTTAACGCACAGCTTGTTATCATGGACGAACCGACTTCCTCCATCTCTCAGAACGAGATCGAGATGCTGTACGACTTCATCCGTGCTCTCAAGCGTGAGAACATCACCATTATTATCATCACGCACAAGCTGGATGAGGTATACACCATCGCAGATGAAGTTACCGTCCTCCGTGATGGTCAGTATATCGGCGCCAAGCCGATTGGTGAACTCAGCCGTCCCTGAGCTGATCAAGATGATGGTAGGCCGCGAAATGACCAACCTGTTCCCGCCCAAGGACATCGGCTACGGCGATGTTCTGCTGGAGGTCAAAAACCTCAATAACGGTGCCAAGGTAAAGGACATCTCCTTCCAGCTGCACAAGGGCGAAATCCTCGGTTTCGCTGGTATCGTTGGCGCCGGCCGTACCGAGACCATGCGTTCGATTTTCGGACTTGATCCATGTGAGTCCGGCGAGATATACTTAGAAGGTCAGCAAATCAAAATCCGCTGTGTACGCGATGCCATTAAGCACGATATTGTAATGGCGACCGAAAGCCGTAAGGACGACGGTCTGGTGCTCTGCCGCTCGGTAGAGGAGAACATCATGCTGCCGTCGCTGTACCGTCGTTCCAAGGGCGGTATCCTGGATGTAAAGAAAGAGCACGAAATCGCAGATTCTGCTTCCAAGCGTCTGTCGGTTAAGACCAGTTCACTGTCCACGATGGCTAACTTCCTGTCCGGCGGCAATCAGCAGAAGCTGATCCTGTGCAAGTGGCTGCTGATGGATCCCAAAGTGCTCATCCTGGATGAACCGACCCGCGGCATCGATATCGGTGCAAAATGGGAGATTTACAACATCATTATTGACCTGGCAAAGCAAGGGGTAGGCGTGATTCTTGTTTCGTCTGAAATGGAGGAAGTCATCAACTTGTCCGACCGCGTGATGGTCATGTGTGAGGGACAGATCAACGGCTGCCTGCATAAAGAAGACGGCATTACGCAGGAAAAGATCATGACTCTGGCATCGGAGGTTCAAAATGAATAAGAAAAAAAAGAAGGATTGTTCAAAGGCGCATCCATTGCGGAAATATACAGTAAGTTCGGTGTTGTGCTGATTCTGATCCTCTGTCTGATCATCGGCACCATTCCTTTCGCCGGAATTCCTTACCGGCTCCAACCTGATGAGCGTAGCGCGAAATGTCGGCGTTTACGCAATCATTGCACTCGGCATGACCCGACTGCTAATTGGCGGCGGCGTTGACCTTTCTGCCGGTTCTAACGTAGCATTTTGCAGCGTTATTGTTGCGGTTATCTACGCACAGACCGGCAGCACGCTGATGGCTATTATTGCTGCTATCCTCTGCGGTATGATCATCGGCGCGATCAACGGTTACTTTGCAAGTTACATCGGCCTGATGCCCTTTATCGTTACACTGGCCACCCAGATGACAGTTCGTGGTCTTGCTTATCTGGTAGCAGGCGGCGCTCCGGTTTACGGTGTCAGCAGTTCGATCGTATTCCTCGGTCAGGGCAATATCCGCGGCTTTCCGATGCTACTGATCGTTGTACTGGTAGCAACCGCAATCATGCTGTTTGTTATGACCCGCACCTCTCACGGCCGTTATCTGTACGCCATCGGCGGTAACCCGGAAGCGGCAAGCGCATCCGGTATCAACGTAAAGCGTCAAGTATTTGTTAACTACATTATCATGGGTCTGATGTGTGCCTTTGCCGGCATCCTGTATGCAGGCCGTACCAACAGTGGTCTGCCGGCAGGCGGCGTAAACTTCGAGTTTGAGGCCATCATCGGCAGCGTACTCGGCGGCACCAGCATGGCAGGCGGCATCGGCAACGTGGCTATGTCCATCGTAGGTATTTATGTTGTAGGTATTATCAACAATGTTATGAACCTGTGCAGTGTCAACGCATTCTGGCAGCAGGTTGTAAAGGGTATCGTTATTCTGATCGCGGTACTGCTCGATATCTTCACTCGCAATGCGATTATGAAATCCACGAAAAAGCGTTAAACTGCTTGTATACGGATTTTATGATAGAACCATGAGAAAGAGAACGGAGGAAAAAGAATGAAAAAAGAGATTACTGGCGACATTATTAGCAGCAAGCGTAGCACTCTCCCTGGCAGCATGCGGACGAGGTGGCAGCTCCTCCGGCGGTGACTCCGCAGACGGTGAGCAGGCGCTGAACAAGCTCGGCTATATCTCCGCTGCATGGAGCGATGATTACTGCAAGCGTCTGAACGATGCCATCGTTGAACACGGTCCGGAATATGGCTTTGAGGTTGAGGCGCTGAACGCCAGCCCGAACGGCATGATGGATGTTACCGGCTATATTGAAGCCACTGAAGCACTGGCCCAGAAGAACATTGACGCTATTCTCTGTCAGCCGCTGTTCTCCGTGCCGGATATGCTGATGCAGTTCCAGCAGAAGGATATTAAGGTTGGCTTTGTCAACATCGTACCGCAGATTTCGGATTCCAGTAAGGATCTTGATTTCTGCTACGCGGGCAGCTCGGAGGAAGCAATCGGTGCTCAGCTAGCGGAAGCTATGTCCCCCGGCTTGAAGGATGGCGCAAAAATCTGTGTTATCTGCCTGCCGTATGGTCAGGACAACGCCGCAGGCCGCCTGAAGGGCCTGCAGGACTGGTTCGCGGCAAACCGCCCGGACGTTGAAATTCTGGAAGTAAACTATGTAGAACGCAACGAAGCAACCCTTGCACAGAGCATTTTCGAAGACTGGATCCAGAAGTATGGTGTCGACGGCTTTGACGGCGTAGCAACGCAGAGCTCGATGCAGACGCAGGGCATCGTAGAAAGTATGAAGGCTCTCGGCCTGAACAACACCAACTTTATCCTCGGTGGTATCTCCGCCTCGAGCAGCGACTGGATCAAGGAAGGCACCGAATACTGCGATCTGTATCAGGATCCGGATCTGGAAGCAACCACCGCGCTTCGATATGATGCGTCACATGGTAGATGGCACCACGAACGAACTCGAGTTCCTGGACGGCGCACCGACCAAGAACTTCGTAAACGTTCCGATGACTACCCTGAATGCCGATAACGCGGATGAGTATACCTCGGATGCGCTGGCAGCAAAGTAAGCAGTCTCCTCTTCTTTATATAAAGCCTCATGCGAAGAGACGCGGCCTTCCGTTTTTCTCCACGGCGCAATTTTCTGGCGAAAGTCTGTCGATGTTGCTGGGTACATATCCTTTTTGTGCCGTTAAGCTGCTCCCCAGTCGTTCAACAATGGTCTTTAGCTCGTTTTGCGTGATAAGATGTTCCTCAGTCAGCGCCAACAACTCCTGCTCGATTATATGGCACATTTGCTCGGCATCATCTTCGATAAAATGATCCATCACCGCCGAGGATGCTTTGCCTGCCAGCGCACCGCCGCCAAAGGCTCCGGCCAGTCCACCGATCACACCGCCGACAGCAGTACCGATGATCGGAACTGCTGAACCGATTGCAGCGCCTGCGGCGGCACCGCCGACCCAGCCAGCAGTGCCTCCAGCAACAGAGGATGCGGTATTAGTCACGTTCTTGAATAGCTGCTTTCCGGAAATACGTCCGCGGAAGATATTCACTACATCACCAGCAGATAAAATAACAACCGAGGCCGAGCCGGTAATGATGTTGCCGCGCAGTAATTTGGAGGCGCTTTTCATCGCTGCTGCACCATAGATATTCTTGCCTTCGAAAAGCATTTACAAGCAGAGCAGAGGTTTTCGGACCCATCACACGGACAACAGCTTCGCTGCTTCCTACCAGTAAACTGTTTAATCCGGCCTTAGAGAGCTGTCCAGCGAAAATAGCGGTAACAAATGAAATGCCACCGACCTTCAAACCGCTGTACGCTGCATTTTTTAGAGCGATTTCAGGCGTATCGCCGTTCCAAACCGAAGTAGCAAAAGTACCGCCGTTACACCAAAGGCCGAGGATGCAATAATCATACCGTTTGCTGCATCATAGGTCAGTGACTCTACTGTTCCGGCTTTTTTGCGATATTTTTTGCCTGTTCGTAGGTAAAAAAGTGTCCCTTACGCACGATCTGTTGTGCTTCATTAGGATCAGATACTCCCGGGACTTCGCCGCGACGAATGCGCTCCTGCATGGCCTGTATAGCCGATTCATATTTGTCGCTGGGAACTTCGATTTGCATTGGTTTTCCATCTGAACCTATGTATCGAAATTGACCATTTTCGAAGCATTCAGAAATGCACTTACCACCGGTTTTGCAATATTTCGATTGGATTTCAATACCGTCCACCAGACGATCGGCACCATTCTTCGCGTTGTCATCACCAAGGATACGCGCATCATGTCCGGTGTATCGGTCATACAGCGTATTGGCCCGCTCGGCTGCAAAGCCATGTCCGCGTACAGCATGAAACTTCTCCTCGCCATATGCAGTAGCGCCGGAGCTTACATTACTGTACACCGTTCCGGCAGTTTGCGAATGTTTCAGTTTTCTTTGGGGGAGGATACCCTTTTATTTTTTTCGGAGTTCATCGCTCCCAACCTCCTTGGTGTTGTTCAAAGCTGCTTCAAACGAGTTCTCACCTGCTTGATTGTCTGCAGATACTTTCTAACGATACGCTGACAGGTTTCAAAATTATCTGGATCTTCCTCTAAATCGGGCAGATAAAGCTCCAGTCCCTGTAAGCATTTTGCAGAGGCTTTCTGCAACTGTGTGGGGTTCTCGCCATCGGCCAATAGTTCGTCAATTTCTTTGTTCGATTTCGCCATCTGATTCTTCCAGCAGTTCGATCAAAGACTGCGCTTCTTCTACAAAGGAATCGAGTTCATCCTCATCATATTCTAGCACATCGTTGACCTGCAGTAAAACCTCTTTGATATATTCTTGTGCATCGTCAATATCCAGTGCTTCATTACCATCAGATAAAGCCAGTGGCTCAGATTCTGCAGGCAGCTGTTGGGCGGATTGATTCGATTCGTTGCTGGTATCCTGCTCTTCGTTGAGTCCATCCAGAAAGCTCGATGCCAGATCAAGAAGTCCGCCTGCAATATCCCATCCAGTAGGTGCGGTTTCAATCTGATACAGCTCAGTCAGCAGCTCGTTAAATGCCGCTAGATTGTAGGACGAGGGAAGAGAACGATAGTTGATTCCTTCATCATATCTGCAGATAGAATTATCGTCGCTATGGTAGAAACCATCCTCAGCGAACAGAAAACCCTTTTTACCGCTGCTAAATACGGTTTCATCAATTAAGCCAAAAACATCTTCTTTCCTGACATTGCCAGCATAAGTCATACATGCGTTGTTAATCAATTCCGATGGAATACGTCCGTATACATAGCACGGGTATACGGAATTGCAACGCGGCAGATATTCCTGAATGACTGCAATTTTCTTTTTCTCGTTTTTCCCATAGTGGTCTGCTCCATTCTAAATAATCGTTAAGCCCTAAGAATGATAAATTTGACAATTACGATTGCGATTGTCGAAATCTGTATATCTGCATTATACACTGAAAGTTATAATATTTCTACCCTAAAAGTTTATTCTTTGCTGTAACTATCCGGGGTACACTAAACGAAAAGAGTCAACGGAGGAGCAGCATGGATTGGGTAGCTATCGGCGGACGCATCCGCAAGCAACGCGAATATTTGGGACTGACACGCGAGCAGTTTGCCGAAAAACTAGATATTACGCCCAAGTTTTGTGCGGATATTGAATTGGGTACCAAGGGTATGTCCGTTCCAACACTGTGCCGTATCGCAACTACGCTCAGCCTGTCCACCGACTATATTTTGTTTGGAAAGCAGGAGAAAAAAGATAAACTTTGGGTGTTCAAGGCGCTTGCTCCGATGATAGAGAGTGTAACGCCGAGTCAGCTTCCTTATCTGGAATCCGTACTGAAAACTGTTATTAGTGCTATGAATCATAAAGAGTCTTAGTAGGAGAAATATATTTGAGTAGTTCAGAAAATAATGAGATTGTTTACCATTACTGCAGTCTTGAAACGTTTAAAAATATTATTGCTAATAAGAGCTTATGGCTTTGCGATGTACAAAAAGTAACGATAGTAAAGAATGTATGGCATTACCAGAGCGCATTAAGGAATTGGCCGTAGAGCAGAATCTAAGAGAGACCTATCCGCCGGAACAGCGTAAATTATTTGATCGGTTTATCAATTTCCCTAGGCCACTCGGTTCGGCATACATATACAACATGCTTTTCACGTAAGCGTGATGATTTAAATCAGTGGCGCGGCTATGCTTTCTGATGGAACAGGGTTATGTATCGGATTCAGAAAACACTTTTTATGCAACTCAATAAACCAGGTGGCCAGTGCTTCTCTTTTAAATCTGTTGATTATACGGAGAAAGGCATCGAAAATTGTGCTGAAAGCTATCTGGAGGAGCTTAAAGGTATTATAGATGATTCTATTAAATACGGTGAGCGCATGTGTAATACAGATCAGGATGAATTACTGCACCGACTATTCACAACATCATCCACATTTAAAAAAACTTCGTTTTATGAAGAAGCAGAAGAACGTTTGATTTTTAGTACGTCTTCATATGTAACAGATTATCTCCGTATACAAGTACAGAAATGTGCAGATGTTTATTTGGATCGTGAACGACAAAAATATTTTGAAGAACAAACACATGATTTTAAATTGTCTGATTTGAGATATCGAATAGCAAGAGATCAGTTGCAGGGTTATTACGAATTATCATTTGCACCTATTAAAGATGAACTAATTCAGCCTGTTTTGTTGTGGGGTTTCCAAAGGGGCTTGCCCCTTGGCACACGACTTTGCTCGCAAAGTGTAGTGTGTTATACGCTCTGTCGGCGTTGCCGTGAAAATGCCGTTGCCGCCGGAGAGGGCAAGGGCATTTGAAGCGGCAGGAAAGCAGGGCTGTGATTGCGTGGCGTAGGGCCGCAAACGCAGGACTGGTTTTATCAGCAGACAGGGCGTATATGAAAGCCCTCGTTCCTCGTCCTACGCCGGACTTCGGGACAAAATGTCCCGAACTTGTGGACACACTCACGAAAAAAGCAGACAGATTTTTCTCTCAAAATTGAAATGGGCGGGAAGCCGTTTTAAGGGCTTTCCCGCCTTGACTGCCTGCCGGCAAAGGCGAACGGGACTGTCAACGGCGGCGCATTTATGCGCCGTTCATCTTGACCGTTGACTGGATCGGCTGACTTTGCTATTTCAGCAACAGTTGAAATTATACAGTTAATAGATTGACACTAAAACGGCGCTCTCTTGTGCTGCCATTTTTTTCATAAAACTTTTTCAAATTTTCAAATGAATTTCTTAAATCATCTTTAATTTCATCTGCTTCATCTTCGTATCCCCAAATATTGGGGTAAATATCATTTTGGGGAAAACGCACTCATATCAAATTTATCAAGATATGTTTCAAAATCAATTTCTTGCAACGCCCTGGCTATTTCTTTCACCCTATCAGCTTTCGTTCCAGATATAAAGTCTTCTTCAGATATATTGAACTGTCCTACAATCGCTTCACTGATTAAATCATCTTCAATCGGTTCGCTGGCAGATTTCCCCGTCAGTAAAAAATGAAGTGCGTCCCACATTTTATCTATATCACAAATTTCTATGTCCTCACTTTCTTGTAATTCTTCCACATCATCAAGGCACGTGATTTTTTCTAATTCAATGTCAGTGGTTGGTTGATAATTTGCAATCATTCCCATTTGCATTTCCTCCATATTTCGATTTGTTCTTTTGCTTTATCTTCCCACAAAAAAGAAAGAAAATCCCACAAGCAATAATTACAACGCCCAGAACGCCCATAAAGACACGATACCCGCCCTGTCCGAATATGTCATAGATAAAGCGTCCGGGGCCGTTTGGTCTTTCTCCATCCGGGCTTGTGACCCACCGCCAGTTGATTTTTCAGCAAGTCGGACTTCTCCAAATCTTTTTAAGCCATTTCTT
>VOFI01002974.1_pt1 | contig 53525 bp, 54 predicted proteins | sample 5384131 | NCBI WGS metagenome assembly VOFI01 (sample SAMN12384728, study PRJNA508395) | human gut metagenome | isolation source: healthy gut H | host: Homo sapiens
CAAGGAGGAAATGCGATGCGCCTGAACGACAACAATACTTTCATTGGTATCAACCCGCCGTACCAGCTTTCGGTCATCCACAGCAGCAAGCTGATCTATCCCCGCGAGATCTACCAGCGGGGCGTAGAGCGCAAGAGAGTGGAGCTGATTGCAAGGGACTTCAACGAGTACATCGTTAACGAGCCGAAGGTCAGCTTCCGCAACGGCAGGTACTATGTAATGGATGGGCAGCACACCATCGAGGCTTTCCCTCAACTACGACAGTATGCAGCTGAGCGACTACCGCATCAGCTGCGTGGGCACGGCGCTGAAGCTGTACGACCAGCTGGGCGAAGAGATCTACTGCGAAGCCCTGCGGCACATCGTGGCGGCGTGGGAGGGCAGACCGGATTCCTTCCGGGCGGCTGTCCTGCGGGGCGTGATGTACTTTGTGCAGCTGTATCATGGGCAGTACAGTGCGGAGCGGCTTGTCCGTGCGCTGGGCAGCGTCCACCCCATGGAACTCTACCGCATCAGCCGGGATAACCCCGCCAAGCTCCCGGGTTGGCGGCGGTACGTTTATCCCATCTACACCACCTACAACGGCAAGTGCAGGAAAGACGCACTGCCGATACACTTTACATATAGTATTTTCTGCTGAATAATCGACATATTGAACTAGAAAGAGAGGACAGGAATGAGCGAGATCGCAGCCTGCACTTTGATTCAGGAAGAGCCTGACCGAAAGACGGAGAGGTATCTGACGATGTTCAAGGACTACCCGGATGTGGTGACGGTGGAGCATCTTCAGGAAATGCTTGGCATCTGCCGGAAGAATGCGTATCTGCTGGTCAAGCAGAATAAGATCCACTCGGCGCGTGTAGGACGCAGCTATAAGATACCAAAACTCTGCGTGGTAGAGTACCTGCTCGATCAGGATCGGCAACTTGGAGGGATGCACCTTTCAAACTCCCTTGTGCCATCCTTGCAAAACACTCCAGAATCTTCTAAACTTATGATGCCTAAGCAAAGGACGTTTGGCTGCGAACAGAAAGGAGCATAACTATGACAAATGACATTTAAGAGAACAAAACGGTATGTATCAGATGATTCTGAGCTGGAAAGACACAGATGGAAAGCGCAGAACCAAATCCATCAGCACAGGACTTCCTGTTAAAGGAAACAAAAAAAGAGCTGAATCTCTGTTGCGTAAAACACAAAAAAAGAGTTTAACCCTGAAACGATGCAGCAGGTTTCCGACCTGCCGGTATCGGAATATCTGAACCGCTGGCTTCGGGAAAGCGTGATGAACCTTCCGCCCGAAACCTATGGCAGATATGCTTATGATCTGGGAAGAGTAGTTGTCCCATACTTTGAAAAGAAGCGGCTGTCTTTGAAAGCACTCTCTCCGCGCGATCTGGAAACGTTCTTCCGCTATGAGCGTCAGCAGGAGGAGGCCAGTGTACAGCAGCTTCTGGATTGGCACAAGGAGTTGACCGATGCCCTGCAATATGCCGTTGACAATAATTGGCTGAAGGTCAGCCCCATCAAAGAAGTTGACCCCTGCCTTATAACTCCCCGGTACTTTTCACCGACTTCATCACGGACTGGTTGAAAATGATGAAGTCACGCGTGGAAATCACAACCTATACCAGCTATGAAAGAGCAATCGTTCACAAGATCGTCCCATATTTTGAACCGCTCCACTATACATTGCAGGATATGGAACAGCATCCCAAATACATCCAAGACTTCTACCAGCATGAGTTGGATCGTGGCCTTACGGCAAACACCGTCATTCACTATCACGCCAACATCCGCAAATGCTTGCAGTACGCTTTTCAAATCGGCATGATCCGTTCCAACCCGGCAGATCGCGTTGAACGTCCTCGTAAGGAAAAGTTCAAGTCGGAGATTTACAGCGGTGAAGAACTGGAGCAGCTTTTCAAAGCGATTCAAGGTGACCCTTCGGAGTTTGGCGTTATCATGGCTGCATTCTACGGGCTGCGGCGCAGTGAAGTTGTTGGCTTGAAATGGGATGCCATTGACTTTGAAAACAAGAAAATCAGCATTCAGCATACGGTTGTGACCGCAAAGGTCAACGGAACGCTAACAGAAATCGCACGAGATAAGACAAAAACAAAGTCGAGCTGCCGGACACTTCCCCTAATCCCTGCCTGTGAGCAGATGCTCAATAAAATGAAAAAGGAGCAGGAGCAGAATCGGAAGGTCTGCGGCAAAAGCTATTGCACCGATTATCTTGACTATATCTATGTAGACCCGATGGGAAAACGGATTCGGCCCGATTTCCTGAGCCAACATTTCCCGGATTTTCTGGTCGCACACCAGATGAAGCGTATCCGCTTTCACGATCTGCGCCATAGCTGCGCCAGTCTGCTCTATGCCAATGGCGTGAGCCTGAAGGAGATTCAGGAGTGGCTGGGGCACAGCGACATCAGCACGACAAGCAACATTTATACACATCTGGATTTCTCCAGTAAGGTATCTTCGGCGAATGCAATCGTCAATATCTTCCCAGAAAACGCCAAAGTATAAAAAATGGGCAAAAAAGAAAAACAGCCTAAAATCTTTCGATCCTAAGCTGTTTTATGATGAAGTGCCGATGGTGGGACTCGAACCCACATGGTTTCCCGAACGATTTTGAGTCGTTTGCGTCTGCCATTCCGCCACATCGGCTGATATTCAATTTTGAGACATTCGTACCGGTTTCTGAAGATTGGAGGAATGTTCAGGAGGGATGTAAGAAATCCTGCTTCGACAAACCTTCAAAATTCAACGCACAATCGTGAATTTCTCGTACAGACAAGAAAAATCACGAAGCGGATTTTGAGTCCCCCTCGTCTGCCATTCCGACACACCGGCGCATCGGTTTGAACGTCTTTTATTATACCGGATTCCCTGGGCAAAATCAAGAGAAAGTTTGCGTCTTTTTTCAGATCGTCCCGCATGGCGTAAAATACATGACTCCGGTTCTTGCCCGGCGGCACCGGCTGTGCTACACTAAGGTCAGATCAAAACGTAAATGATACCCACAAGGAGGGAACCGGACTTTGAAACATCTGCATTTTCTTTTGCCCGCGCGCGGCGGCTTTTCTGCTGGCGGCGGTGCTGTGCGTCTGCATCCCGGCGGCAGCGGCTTCGGCTGCCACCACCATCGGCGGGGCCGATACCACCCTGATCCCTGCAGAGGACGAAAACTGCCTCAGCTGGCTGTTTGGCTCCAAGGATAAGATCACCATGCCCTACCTGAACATCAAGGGGCAGGGGCTCAAGCGCAATGTTACGCTGGATCTTGAGGACTGTCTGGTGGGCATCACCTATACCGAGCTTGGCTCCATTGGCAGCTTTGTCAGCGCCAGCGCCGCGCAGCAGGCGTGGAAGGCGCAGGCGGTGGCGGTGCACTCCTATCTGGAATACCACAAGCAGTACGGCTCGTCCACCAATGCGCTGATCTATACCCCGGTCGATCAGATCCCGGCCTCTGCCCGCAATGCCATCCGCAAGGCGGTGCAGGCGGTCAAGGATGAGGTGCTGGTGTACAACGGCAGCGTGTGCGATGCGGTATGGTCGGCCAGTGCGGGCTACAACACCCAGACCGGTGTGTACGGTACCTGCGCCAGTCTGGACGCATGGGGCACGGATGTGCCCTACCTGCAAAGTGTGGAAAGCCCCTACGAGGAGCAGTACCACAAGCTGCTGCGCCGGGTGATCGGCAAGGACTACACCTATATAGAATACAACGACAGCCGCACCGGCGAGCCCTACCAGAGCGCCGACACCACCCACAAGGATCTGGGCGGCTTTGTGCAGTACAACACGCTGGTGTCCAATGGACGCAGCTACCGGTATATCAACCAGTTCGTTTCCTCCCGCTACTGCTTCGATTTCGGCACCGATGCCAGCGGCACCCCCTGCATGACCTACTATGGCTATGGTCATGGCGTGGGCATGAGCCAGTGCGGCGCAGTGGGCTACGCCGCCGAGGAGGGCATGAATTACAAGCAGATCCTGCAGCATTACTACACCGGGGCGAAGATCCGTACCAGCACTACCCGCAGCGGCGGACTGTTCGGCTGGCTGGCGGGATTGTTCCGCTGAGCGTGTTTCACTGAAATTTTGGAAAAACCTTCTCAAACGCCGCAAGATTTGGTATACTATATCCGTTTGTGAAAAATGAACGGGAAACATAACTGCGTAGAAAAGCGCACGGATTGGAGTATCAGCATGGAGTTGGATCAGGAAAAGCAGAATCAGGAGGCCGCCGAGCGCTGCCGTGCACTGGCACAGCGCATCGTGCGGGAGCTGGCTCCCCGCAGCGTACAGGTGCTGGAGGACAGCGGGCTGCTGGAAAAAGCTTTTTGTAAAATGAATACTGCGGTGGTGCAAAGCGCCCCGGAGCTGCTGGTGGTGGCAGACCCCCAGTGGGTCACCCTGCCCGCCGTACAGGCGGAAAAAAGTGCTGCTGGTGTGCGCAGAGTACGCCGGCATGGCAGACTGCGCAAAGCAGCTTGCCGCGCAGGGCTTCTGCCGGGAGCTTGCGTGGAAGGACCGCGGCGGCAAGGAGCAGCTGACGGCGCTGTTCTGCCGCATGGCTGCTCCGGAGCTGCCGGAACTTGAAGATGGCTACGAGCAGCAGCTGGACGTTCTGCGGGAGCGCACCCTGCTGGCCGAGCGCACCGCCGCCCAGCAGACTGCCCAGCTGGAGCGGCTGCGCAGCGACCTTTCCCTGAGCCGCAGCCACGAGCAGGAACTGGAAAAGACCCTGAACAGCGTGGTCAACTCCACCTTCTGGAAGGCCAGCTGGCCGCTGCGGTATCTGGTAAGCAAGTGCCGCCAGCTGTGGCGCACCTTCCCGCTGTTCGTCTTTTTTGCCACCTTGCGTCAGGTGGGCTTTGCGGGCGTAATGGCACAGGCCAAGGCCAAAAAGGAGTACAAAAAGCTGTTTCCGGGCAAGGCGATGCCCGCCGACCGCTTTGCGGACGTGGAGCTGCTGGTAAAACAGGCCGCAGACCAGCCCGCTGCGCCGCGCATCAGTATCGTGGTGCCGCTAGTACAACACCCCCCACGATTTTCTGGTGGAGCTGCTGGACTCGGTGCAGAACCAGACCTACCGCAACTGGGAGCTGTGCATGGTGGATGCCGGACAGGACGCGGACGTGGGAGCCCTCGTGCAGGAGCGTGCCCGCACCGACAGCCGTATCCGCTACCGGAAACTGGACAGCAACGAGGGCATTGCGGGCAACACCAATCAGGGTTTTGCTCTTGCCACCGGTGACTATATCGCCCTGCTGGACCATGATGACATTTTGCACCCCTGCGCACTGTGGTATGTGGCGGAGGCCATCGCCAAGCAGGGTGCGGACTTTGTGTACACCGACGAAGTGACCTTTGAAGGGGACATCGACCATCTGACGGTCTACCACTTCAAGCCGGATTATATGCTGGATAACCTGCGCTCCAACAACTATATCTGCCACCTGAGCGTGTTCAGCGCGGCGCTGCTGGCAAAGGTGGGCGGCGACGAGCGGGCAGAGTTCAACGGCAGTCAGGATTACGACCTCTACCTGCGCCTGACCGAGCAGGCGGAAAAGATCGTGCATATCCCGCACCTGCTGTACTACTGGCGTTCCAGCCCTGCCAGCGTGGCCAGCAATATCTCTGCCAAGACCTACTGTCTGGAAGCAGCCATGAAGGCGCTGCGTGCCCACTACGACCGCATGGGCGTGCCGGTGGACGCGGTGACCATGGTGCCCAACACCCCGGGCTTCTACAAGACCGATTACACCATCACAAAGCCCGGGCGGGTCAGCGTGCTGATCCCCAGCTGCGACCATTCGGGCGATTTACGGGTGTGCGTGGAGTCCATCTACCGCAAGACCACCTACCCGGATTTTGAAGTCATCATCATTGAGAACAACAGCAAGGAGCCTGCCACCTTCCGCTGCTACGAGCAGCTGCAAAAGGAGCACCCGGACACCCTGCATGTGCTCACATGGCAGGGCACCGGCTTCAATTACAGCGCCCTGAACAACTTCGGCGCACGGGCTGCCACCGGCGAGTATCTGCTGCTGCTCAACAACGATACCGAGGTCATCTCTCCCCGCTGGATGGAGGAGATGGTCATGTATGCCCAGCAGGACCGCGTGGGCTGCGTGGGCGCAAAGCTGCTCTACCCGGACAACACCATCCAGCACGCGGGCATCGGCTTCGGTTTCCTGACGCTGGCGGCGCACATGCACAAGAACTTCCCTGTGGGGCACCCCGGCTATATGGGACGGCTGGTCTATGCGCAGGATGTGTACGCCGTGACCGCCGCCTGCCTGATGGTGCGCAAGGACGTGTACGAGCAGGTGAACGGGCTGGACGAGAGCTTTGCCGTGGCCTTCAACGACGTGGACTTCTGCGTGCGTGTGCGGGAGGCGGGCTACACCAACGTGTTCACCCCCTTTGCCCAGCTGTACCACTACGAGAGCAAGAGCCGCGGGCTGGACGAAAGCCCTGCCAAGCGCAAGCGCTTTGCCTCTGAGGTGGAGCGGTTCCAGAAGCGGTGGGCAAAGCAGCTGGCCGCAGGCGACCCCTGCATGAACCCGAACTTTGACCTGATGAAGGAGGACTTCAGCTTTGACATCAAGCCGCTGGAGTGAGCCTTCCGCCAACGATAAAACGAAAGGGGGAACGCAGATGGAGCTTTCGGCCTGTATCGTGGTGTATAACGGCGCCGGGGAGGCCATCAGGGCCGCGCAGACCGTGCTGGACTGCACCCGCCGCTACCCGCTCACCTTATATCTGGTGGATAACGCCAGCCCGGACGGCAGCGGCCAGCAGCTGACCGCCGCTGCCAAGGACGGCACCCTGCGCACCGTCCCCGGGCAGACGGTGCAGGTGCTCTGTCGGCTGGAAAACGGCGGCTTCGGCACCGGGCACAACACAGTGCTCTCGCTGCTGCACAGCCGGGTGCACTTTATCCTGAATCCGGATATCCAGCTGACGGCGGACACCCTGAGCGACCTTGCGGACTGGATGGCGGCGCACCCCGGCGTGGTGATGACCCCCCGGGGGGCTGACCTTCCCGGACGGCAAGCCCCAGCAGCTGCCGCTGCGCCGGTGCAACGTGCGCGCCATGGTCTACCGTCAGCTGCCCTGTCTGCGCTTCTGGGCAAAGTACATCGAGCGCTATCTCATGGCGGACAAAGACCTGACAAAACCCACCGAGATCGAGTTCTGCACCGGCAGCTTCTCGGCGGTGGACACTGCAGCCTTCAAGGCCGTGGGCGGCTTTGACGAGGGCTACTTCATGTATGTGGAGGACGCCGACCTGACCCAGAAGATGCGCACCCGGGGCAAGGCCTATCTGGTGCCCCAGTATACCGCCATCCACGCATGGCACCGCGCGGCGCACCGCAGCCTGAAGCCCTTTTTGTGGCAGCTGCGCAGCCTGCTGCGCTACTTTTCCAAGTGGGGCTTTGCGTGGTGAGCGGAGAAGAAAAAATATTGTTTTTGATTCGCAGAAAGCGGTGTGCCGACGGCACACCGCTTTCTGTCTTTTCCGCCTCTTGCATTTTGCGTGCTTTCATAGTAAAATAAAGTGTACTGCCATCGTCTTTTGCAAAAATGCGGCCATGGCAGACCCAAAATCGTTTACAGCGGACGCAGCTCCGCTTTGAATTAAGCTGCACATCTTTTTATAAGAAAAAAGGAGTGCACAAGTATGAAAGGCATTATTCTCGCCGGCGGTGCCGGCACACGGTTGTATCCGCTGACGATGGTCACCACGAAGCAGCTTTTGCCGGTGTACGACAAGCCGATGATCTATTATCCGCTGTCCACGCTGATGCTGGCGGGCATTCAGGATATCCTGATCATCTCTACCCCTACCGATACGCCCCGCTTTGAGGCACTGCTGGGCGATGGCAGCCAGTACGGCATCCATCTGCAGTATAAGGTGCAGCCCTCTCCGGATGGTCTGGCACAGGCCTTTATTCTGGGCGAAGAGTTCATTGGCGACGACTGCTGCGCCATGATCCTGGGCGATAACATTTTCTACGGCAACGGCTTCTCCAAGCTGCTCAAGAGCGCCGTGGCCAACGCAGAGAACAAGGGCCGCTGCACCGTGTTCGGCTACTATGTGCAGGATCCCGAGCGCTTTGGCATCGTGGAGTTCGACAAGGACGGCAAGGTGCTCAGCGTGGAGGAAAAGCCCCAGCATCCCAAGTCCAACTACGCCATCACCGGCCTGTACTTCTACAACAAGGAAGTGGTTCAGATGGCGAAGGAGGTAAGGCCCTCGGCCCGCGGCGAGCTGGAGATCACGACGCTCAACGAGATGTACCTGAAAAAGGGCGATCTGGACGTGCAGCTTTTGGGCCGCGGCTTTGCCTGGCTGGACACCGGCACGATGGACAGCCTTGTGGACGCGGCGGATTTTGTGCGCATGGTGGAGAAGCGCCAGGGCATCAAGATCAGCGCACCGGAGGAGATCGCTTTCAAGTACGGCTGGATCGACCGCGACACCTTGCTGGAAAGCGCCGAGCGCTACGGCAAGAGCCCCTACGGCCAGCATCTGAAGAACGTGGCCGACGGCAAGCTGCGCTACTAAGCATAAGGAAAGGCACATTGGTATGAAAATCATTGTCACAGGCTGCAAGGGGCAGCTGGGCACAGAGCTGCTCAAGCAGCTGCAGGAGGGCCGCAGCGAGCTGGGCCCCATCCCCGAAAAGCTGCTCAACGCTACGGTGATCCCGGTGGATCTGCCGGAGCTGGATATCTCCAATTACAGGATGGTGGATGAGTTCGTGCGGCGCAACCGCCCGGATATCATCATCAACTGCGCCGCCTACACCAACGTGGACGGGTGCGAGGTGCACCACGACGATGCCTTTAAGGCAAATGCCCTCGGCCCCCGCAATCTGGCACAGGCTGCCGAAAAGACCGGCGCACGGCTGGTGCACGTTTCCACCGACTATGTGTTCTCCGGCCGGGAGAACGGCGGCATCCCGCAGGATGAAGCCACCCTGCCCGGGCCCATCAGCGCCTACGGCTCCACCAAGCTCATGGGCGAAAAGTATGTGGAGCGGTTCTGCCACCGCCACTTCATCGTGCGCACCGCGTGGCTGTACAGCTACTACGGCAAAAACTTTGTCAAGACCATCGTGAACGCGGGCAAAAAGTTCGGCAAGCTGGAAGTGGTCAACGACCAGTGCGGCAACCCCACCAACGCTGCCGACCTTGCCCACGAGATCTTGCAGCTGTGCGTGACCCACGAGTACGGCCTGTACCACTGCACCGGTGAAGGCATCTGCTCCTGGTGCGAGTTTGCAGCCGAGATCATCCGCCTTTCCGGTGTGGACGCTACCGTTGCCCCCTGCACCAGCGAGGAGTACAAGGCAAAGCACCCGGACAGCGCCGACCGCCCCAAGTGGAGCGCACTGGACAACCGGATGCTGCGCTGCACCGTGGGCAACGATGTCCGCGACTGGAAGGACGCGCTGGCCTGCTTCTTCGCCCACTGGGACGGCGAAAACGGCATGAAGGGCTGAGAAAAAACTGAAAATCCCCCTGCGGAAGAACTGAGGATGTATCATGTTTGATGCGATTTTTGGCAGATCTGTCAAGATATTAAAGATCCTTGCAAAGGTGCAGTGCGTGCTGGCCTTTGTGCTTGCAGCCATGCTGTGCGGCTCGGTCCATGAAATGCTGAAGCCCATCAGCCAGTTTTCAGCCATCGTGCTGGGGCTGGTGGTCGCCGTGGTGTTCTGGGTCTTGCAGATGTTCCTTGCATGGGCGCTGTACGCCTTCGCGGAGCTGGTGGAGTACACCAAGGAGACCCACAAGGAGCTCAGCAACATGAGCGAGGGTCTGGCACGATACACCCAAGCCACCTATGAGGAGCTTCACAGCATGAACAAAGGGCTGGAAGCATACACCAAGGCCATGGGCAAGACCATGAACAGCATGAACAAGAACCTCTACCTTGTGGCAAAGCACTGCTGCGCCGAGGAGGAACGCGCCCGCGCCGCAGCCCGCCCGCAGTCCGGGAACAACAACAAATAAATAAAGAGGGATACTGACCTATGAAAACCTATCTGATCACCGGCTGTGCCGGTTTTATCGGTTCCAACTTTGTGCACTATATGCTCAAAAAATACCCGGAGATCCTGCTGGTCAATCTGGATAAGCTGACCTACGCGGGCAATCTGGAAAACCTGAAGGACGTGGAGGGCGACCCCCGCCATGTGTTCGTGCAGGGCGACATCTGCGACAAGGAGCTGGTGGAGAGCCTGTTTGCAAAGTACGATTTTGACTACGTCATCAACTTTGCCGCCGAGAGCCATGTGGACCGCTCCATCAAGAACCCCGAGATCTTTGTGCAGAGCAACGTGATGGGCACCGTCAACCTGCTGCAGCGCGCCAAGGAGGCATGGTACGACGCCGATGCCAAGACTTGGAAAGAGGGCAAGAAGTACCTGCAGGTGTCCACGGACGAGGTGTACGGCGCTCTGGGCGCAGACGGCTTCTTTATGGAGACCACGCCCCTGTGCCCCCACAGCCCCTACTCCTCCTCCAAGGCCAGCGCCGATATGTTCGTTATGGCCTTCCACGACACCTACGGCATGCCTGTGAACATTACCCGCTGCTCCAACAACTATGGTCCGTACCAGTTCCCGGAAAAGCTTATCCCCGCTGATGATCAACAACGTCAAGCACCACAAGCAGCTGCCCATCTACGGCGACGGTATGCAGATCCGCGATTGGCTGTATGTGGAGGACCACTGCAAGGCCATCGACATGGTGGCCAGCGGCGGGCGCGTGGGCGAGGTGTACAATGTGGGCGGCCATAACGAGCGTCCGAACATCTTCATCGTCAAGACCATCATCAACCAGCTGCACGACCGTCTGCAGGACGAGGGCATCAGCGAGGAGCTGATCAAGCACGTCGCCGACCGTCTGGGTCATGACCGCCGCTACGGCATCGACCCCACCAAGATCAAGAACGATCTGGGCTGGTACCCCGAAACTCCCTTTGAGAAGGGCATCGTGCTGACCATCGACTGGTACCTGAACCATCAGGAGTGGATGGACCACGTCACCAGCGGCGACTACCAGAACTACTATCAGGATATGTACAAGAATAAGTAACAGCCTGTAAATTTAAACTCCCTCTGCATCTCACGGTGCAGGGGGAGTTTTTTGCTGTCATTCCCGTTACGACCCCTCCCGTGAAAATGGAATAGCGGAGCGTCCGCAGACGCTCCGCTATTCCGAAATTATAAATATTCTTTCCGCTATTTATGCGCAGAGCAACGCGGCGCGCATTCTAAATCGCCCCGCCTTGGGTGGTGTCCACCACAAAATCCGCGCTTTCGGCAACGCCATACTGCGCAAAGTACCCCTCCTCCAGCGGCACCCACCGGGCGGCAAAATCCGCGTAGCGTGCGCCCTCCCGCGCCTGTAAGCGCTGGGTCTGCTCGGCCTTGGTGCAGGTCACGAACACCCGCAGCGTCTCGTAGGGGCGCAGCAGCGGGTGGTGGCTGTAGCTGCCCTCTAAGATCACCAGCGGCTGCGCGGGCAGCTGTGCCGGGGGCTGATAAGCCCCCTCCCGGCAGCTGTACGCCCGGTAGGCTACGGGCTGCCCCGCGTAGGCAGGGCGCAGGGCTTCGTCCCGCAGACGGGTAAGGTCCATGTTGGCGCAGGGAGTGTGTGCCCAGTCCGGGCTGCGCCGGGCGGGCGGCAGGTAGAAATCATCCGTGCGCAGCAGGGTGCAGCCGGGCAGCTGCGCCGCCAGTGCGTTGGCAAGGGTGGTCTTGCCGCTGCCGCAGCGGCCGTCCAGCGCCAGCACCAGCGGGCGGGTGGGCTTTTGCGCCAGCGCGGCGCTAACCAGCGCAGACAGGGTGGACGCGGTGATGGGTGTGGGCATGGGTTTGGCCTCCTTGCAGGGGTGCGCCCCAAGGGGCAGACCCGATAATACCCCGATTATATCATAACCGCCGCCGGAAGGGTAGCGCGAGTGTGGTTTGCCATAAATAACTTTTTTGCCGGAAGGGCTTGACACGCCCCGCTGCGTTGTGGTACACTACTGGCGTTAGAAACAACTAACCACGTGAGACCCCACCGGCAGTGCCCGCAGACCGGGTGTGCTGCTTCTTTTTTTGAAATGATGGTTAGCCACGTCTTACTTATAACCGCCCGGCATCCGGGGCACACTGACCCCGACACCGCCGCCAAAGGAGAACCGCCATGGAGCGTGATTTTGAGACCGTAATGATCGAACAATGTGCCCCGGTACTGGCGGGGCTGAAGCCTGCGGGGCTGTTCCGCTACGAAACGCGAAACCGTGCCGACCTTGCCCGGCGGGTGGCGGGCTGGAACGCCCAGCTGAACCCCAAGGGCCTGCAGGTGCGGGTGCTGCGGGGGTGCATTGCCACCCGGCAGTATCTGGTGTACGTCTACCGCGCCGCCAAGCTGCAAACGGTGCTGGCAGATGCCGCTGTGCGCGGCTTTTTAGCCCGGGAGGGCTACCGTCTGCCGGAGGATGCAGCGGACTGCAACGCGCTGATCGACCAGCTCAGCCTGCGGCTGTGCTGCGCGGCGGAGGCGGCGGATTTCCCCCATGAGATCGGGGTATTTCTGGGCTATCCGCTGGAGGATGTGGTGGGCTTTATCCGGCACCGGGGCAAGTGCTTTACCTGCTGCGGGTGCTGGAAGTCCTACGGCGACCCCGCCGCCGCCCAGCAGCACTTTGACCAGCTGGCCAAGTGCACGGCGGTGTACCTGCGGCTGTTCCACAGCGGCACGCCCATTTTAAAGCTGGCAGTTGCCGCCTGAAAAATTGATATTCTCTTTTCAAATACTCTCTTTTATCCTGGCAACTCTCCTATGCTTCCGACACAGGAGAGAGCGATCCTCTCTTTTTACACATGACCGCCCGGTGCAGCTTTGATCCCTGTGCCGGGCGGTCGTGTGTTTGGGGGAATGCACTCCCGCGCGGGGTGGGACGATTTTGAATGCGCTCCGCGTTGCTCTGCGCATAAATAGCGGAAAGATTATTTTTATTTCGCAATTCTGGAAAATCTGCGGATTTTCCAGAATTGCCTTTTCACGGAGGAGGAGTCATTCTCCGTCACCCTGCCCTATAAAAGGGCAAAACGCCCCTTAAAAATGTAAACATTGGCTAACTTTAGCTCAAGAAATAGAGTTAGTCATTGATGATTTTGATAAAAATGTGGGCCGGTTCTGGCATAAAATTTGTTTGTTCATATAAACTAACTATGAGATATGAAAAAACTATTGACAAGCCGGGTTAGCAGCGATAAACTATCTACGCTGATAGTTACGGCTGACTAACCACCGCAGCATCACATATTTTTCAAGGGAAGGGGAGCACAGCGATGATGCCTTTGACGATGACAAAAGCAGGCGAGACCGTCACCATCCGCAGGATCAGCGGCAAGGACGAGGTGCGGCTGCATCTGGCCGAGCTGGGTTTCGTGGTTGGCAGCGAGGTGACCGTGGTCAACGAGATCGCGGGCAACCTGATCGTGCAGGTCAAGCAGAGCCGTCTGGCACTGGATAAGACCATGGCAAGCCGCATCATGGTGGACTGAGGCAGCGCCTTCCCGGTGCTGCATGAAATAACGCAAGGGAGGAACGAGTACGATGAAAACACTGAAAGACGTAAAGGTGGGCGAGACCGCCACCGTGGCACGGCTGCACGGCGAAGGCCCTGTCAAGCGCCGCATCATGGATATGGGCATCACCAAAGGTGTTCAGATCTATGTCCGCAAGGTTGCCCCCCTGGGTGACCCCATGGAGCTGACCGTGCGCAACTACGAGCTGAGCGTGCGCAAGGCCGACGCTGAGATGATCGAAGTGGTCTGATAAGACCAAAGGGAGGAAAGGTATCCGCAATGAGCATTAAAATTGCACTGGCCGGCAACCCGAACTGCGGCAAAACGACCCTGTTCAACAACCTGACCGGCTCCAACCAGTACGTGGGCAACTGGCCCGGCGTGACCGTGGAAAAAAAGGAAGGCAAGCTGAAGGGCGACAAGGACGTTGTCATTCAGGATCTGCCCGGCATCTACTCGCTGTCCCCCTACACGCTGGAGGAAGTTGTCTCCCGTACTTACCTTGTGAAGGAGAAGCCCGACGCCATCCTGAACATCATCGACGGCACCAACATCGAGCGCAACCTCTACCTGACCACCCAGCTGATCGAGCTGGGCATCCCGGTGGTCATGGCTGTGAACATGATCGATCTGGTGCGCAAGAACGGCGACACCATCGACCTGAAGAAGCTGAGCGCAGAGCTGGGCTGTCAGGCAGTGGAGATCAGCGCGCTGAAGGGCGAGGGCACCGAGGCCGCCGCCAAGGCTGCGGTGGCAGCTGCCAAGGCCGGCAAGACCGGCGAGCTGCCCCATGTGTTCACCGGCAGTGTGGAGCACGCCATTGCCCACATTGAGGAGAGCATTCAGGGCAAGGTGGATGACCGTTTCCTGCGCTGGTACGCGGTAAAGCTGTTCGAGCGGGACGAGAAGGTGCTGGACGAGCTGAAGCTGGACAAGACCCTGATGGATCACATCGACGAGCACATTCAGGACTGCGAAAAAGAGATGGACGATGACGCCGAGAGCATCATCACCAACCAGCGCTATGCATATATCAACACCGTCGTGCACAAAGCAGTTAAGAAAAAGGCCCGCGTGGAGCACCTGACCGTTTCCGATAAGATCGACCAGATCGTGACCAACCGCGTGCTGGCACTGCCCATCTTTGCAGTGGTGATGTACCTGATGTACTCCCTGTCCATGGGCACCTCCATTGCGGACGGCGGCTGGGCCATCGGTACCTTTGCCACCGACTGGACCAACGATGTGCTGTTCGGCGAGATCGTTCCCAATGCGCTGGGCGGCTTTTTGGAAGGCATCGGCGTGGCAGGCTGGCTGTACGGCCTGATCATGGACGGCATCGTGGCCGGTGTTGGCGCGGTGCTGGGCTTTGTGCCCCAGATGCTGGTGCTGTTCTTCCTGCTGTCTATCCTTGAGGACGTGGGCTATATGTCCCGCGTGGCCTTTATCATGGACCGCATCTTCCGCAAGTTCGGCCTTTCCGGCAAGAGCTTTATCCCGGTGCTGGTGGGCACCGGCTGCGGCGTGCCGGGCGTTATGGCAAGCCGTACCATCGAGAACGAGCGTGACCGCCGCATGACCATCATGACCACCTGCTTCATCCCCTGCGGCGCAAAGATGCCCATCATCGGCCTGATCGCCGGTGCACTGTTTGGCGGCTCCTCGCTGGTGGCAGTGTCTGCCTACTTCATCGGCATGGCAGCCATCATCTGCTCCGGCATCATGCTGAAAAAGACCAAGGCCTTTGCGGGCGACCCCGCCCCCCTTCGTCATGGAGCTGCCCGCCTACCATGTGCCCGCATGGGGCAACGTGCTGCGGGCAACCTGGGAGCGCGGCTGGTCCTTCATCAAGCGCGCAGGCTCTGTGATTTTGCTCGCTACCGTTGTGCTGTGGTTTATGCAGGGCTTCGGCTTCGAGAACGGTGCCTTCGGTATGGTCGAGGATCAGGACAACTCCGTGCTGGCTGCTATCGCTACCAAGGTCGCATGGATCTTTGCACCTCTGGGCTTCGGCAACTGGCGTGCAACCGTCGCTTCCGTCTCCGGCCTGATTGCAAAAAGGAGAACGTGGTGGGCACCTTCGGTGTGCTGTACCACTTCGGCGGCGAGCTTTCCGAGAACGGCGACGAGATCTGGGCAGCGGTCGCACAGGACTACACCGCTCTGTCCGCTTACGCCTTCATGATCTTCAACCTGCTGTGCGCTCCCTGCTTCGCTGCTATGGGCGCCATCAAGCGCGAGATGAACAACGGCAAGTGGACGGCCTTTGCCATCGGCTATATGTGCGCACTGGCTTACTGCGCTGCACTGGTGGTGTATCAGCTGGGCGGCCTTATCACCGGCGAGGTGCACTTTGGCCTGTTCACCGTGGTGGCTGTTGTGGTGCTGGCAGCGTTCATCTACCTGATGGTGCGCCCCAACAAGTACGCCGACAACAACGAAGTCAAGCTGGATACTTCCCGTATCTGATAGAAACGAAAGGGTGTATGCTGTATGATGGAATTTATTGCAACAAACTTTAATCTGCCCACCATCATCGTGGCAGCGCTGGTGTTCGGCGCGCTGGGCTGGGTCGTATGGCACACCCACAAGCACGGCGGCGGATGCAGCTGCGGCGGCGATTGCAGCCACTGCAAGGGCTGCCACTAAACACTAAACACTGAACCGCAAAGGAGCGCGGGCTGAAACTCTCGGCTCGCGCTCCTTTTTTAAGTGAAATAAAGTTAGCTTATGATAACACCGGGCAGACCCCGGCGCGTAAAAAGGAGAGTGACCGGTATGCAGCTGACCGCAGCGCATCTGCGCTATCTGCTGGCCATCTACGAGGTAAGCCGCACCCATCTGGACATCAGCTCCCGCAGCATTGCGGAAAAGCTGGGGGTGACAAAACCCTCGGTGGTGCGCATTCTGAACCTGCTCATGGAGCAGGGCATGATCGTAAAGGAGTACTACGGTAAAATTTACCTGACCGACCGCGGCATCTGGGTGGCAAAGCGGGTGCAGCAGGAGCTGGACGCCATTCTGGCGCACTTTCCGCCGGTGAGCGGGGAGCTGACGGGCGAGGAGCAGTGGAACGCCGCCCTTGCCATGACCAGCGCTTTGCCCCAGCGCCTTTTTACCGCCGACTATGAGCGGATGGTGGAAGAGGAGGAGGCGGGCTGCGCCGCAGGCGGGACGATTTAAAATGCATCGCGCTCCGCGGGAAAGTTCCTGCTTGCCGCAAACAAGCAAAGACGCTCCGCTGGGCCAGAGGCAGGGGAGGGGTGTTCCGACTCCCCCCCTCCCTACCTCTGGACTCCACCCACCCGCAACGGGCCAAGGGCTGCTCGCCCTTGACAATCCTAAAGAAGAAGTCGAAGCACAAAAAAGCTAGCGCTGCGCCAGTCGGCGCTATCGCTTTAACGCTTTTTTCGCTTCTCCATCCATAGCCCCTCAGTCGCTGCGCGACAGCTCCCCCGAGGGGGAGCAAGCGCCCGCCCGCAGCGCCATGCTTTCGTAGAAAGCGGCGCTGCAAATGCAGTTTCCCGTTACGACCCCTCCCGTGAAAATAGCGTTTGGAGCGGCCCGCAGGCCGCGACAAACGCGAAATTATAAATAATTTTTCCTCTGATGATGCGCAGAGCAACGCGGAGCGCATTTTAAATCGTCCCGCCCCCGGCAAGGGCGACTGTTCAAAAGTCTCCTATGATACACAGGGGGTTTTGAACAACTAAAAAATAATGCGCAGAAAGGCGCAGCTTTCGGCGGCTTTTGAGCCTTGCAAGAAAACAAACAACGGATATACGCTATATCTCTAGTTGTTCAAAAAGCAGAGGGGGTTTTGAACAACTAGAAACGCTAACCGTACAAAAACGGTGGTTTTTTGCCCTAGTTGTTCATCTTGAACAACTAGGAATAAGCATAGATACGTTAAAAAGTTCTAGCTGTTCAAAAGTCCATAGTAGTAATAGAGTTTTATAAAGGGGTTTTGAACATTCAGAAGCCCTGCGGTGCATCAAGCCAGCTGTATTTGCTGGTTCTGGTTTGTGATATCCGCAACCACAGAGGCTTCTTCCAGTTCTGGCTGATACCAATAGTTTTTGCGGTTGGGCTGATTTCCAATGTAGAGTGTTTTCAACCCCAGTGCTACGCGGGCGCGGCGTATGGTGCTTACCGAGATATCCCGCTCGGCGCACAGGCGGTACACCTCGCCCGCCTCTACCCAGCCCACAAAGGACAGCTGCTTTTCCAGCGCCTCGATGGCGTTGGCAAGGGCGGCAGAGGGGCGGCCATTGCCGGTGGCGGGGGTGCCCGCCTCCCGGATGATGGCGTCGGCGGTAAGGGTGCAGGGGCCGTCGTAGGCCACCGTGCCCTGCGGACAGATGCGGTAGCGCTGGCTTTCGCCGGGCTGACCAAGGCTGTTTTTGGCGTGGGCCACCACCCGCACCTCCGGGTGCTCCGGGTCCCGCCCGGCAATGAGGATGCTGCGGGCGGCGTTGCGGAAATCGCTGGAGCCAAGCAGACGGTCCAGCGCGCTGCATACCCCGGGGCCGGGCTTGCTCATGTGGCTGATGAGCAGCACCGCCATGTCCAGCTCCTTAGCAAGGGCACCCAGATGGTCCAGCAGCGGGCGCACCTGCTCGGCGCGGTTCATCTGCACCCCCTGCCCCAGATAGCTCTGGATGGGGTCGAACACCAGCAGCGCCGGGCGGTACACCCGGCACAGGGCGGCAAGCTCCTCGTCGCCCATGCTGTAACTGGCACCATCCTGAAAATACAGCCGGTCAAGGTCTGCCCCCATGGCCTCGGCGCGGGGACGCAGCACCTTGTTGGGGTCGTTCTCGGCGGTAAGGTAGAGCACGGTGGCGGGGGCTGCGGCGGGTCCTCCGGCGCAAAGGCTGCGCCCCGGGTAAGCCGGGCGCACACATCCAGCGCAAGGCTGGTCTTGCCCGCAGCGGACACCCCGCCCAGAATGCTTACCATGCCCCGGGGCAGGTAGGGCTGCACCAGATAGGCGGCGCGCTCCGGCGCAAAGGCGCTGGCGGGACGGATACGGAACCGCCCGCGCCCGGCCTTCTGTTTGGCTTCGGCTTCGGCGCGCTGCTCCTCGGCAAGGCCTGCCTGCACATACTGCTGGCGGGCGTTTGCCACAAAGCCCTCGATATCCTGCCCCATGCGCGCCCCGCAGTCGGTGAACCAGCTCTCCACCCGGCCGGTGTCCCGCAGCTGACGGCTGTACAGCTGCCCCCCGCAGCAGCCGCAGGGCTTCCTCGCGGCGGTCTTTGTCCAGCGTATACACCAGTGTGGCGGTGTAATCGCTGAGCAATTGGGCGTCCGGCGCGTGCTCCAGATGCTGGCACAGCTCCGTCCACACCTCGTGCTGGACGGCCTGCGCCTTGTCGTAGGCGGTACGGTACTTGTTTGCGTCCATGTAAAAAACCTCCTTTGGACATAAAGTATCTACCCTTATCCTAAGGCGATGGACGCGGAAAAACCAGTGTGTACTTTTTGAGGGCCAGAGGGTATTATTGCACGCTGGATATACACATTGTAAATGCAAGCGCAGCCGCTGCAAAACAAAAATAAACGCAGCAGCGCATGGCAGCGCCCGCCGCGCGGGAAAACTCTGCCAAAAACCGGCGAAGTATTTCACCCCGCGTAATCCACCGAAAACGTGCGATTTTTGGGGGAGACAGCAAATGCCGGACAGCTTGCAGGCTGCCCGGCATTGTGCGTTGTGGTTATTTTTTGATCGCCCGCAGGATGCGGTTGGCGATGTACTTATGCCCGCTCACGGTGGGGTGGGCGTCGGCGGCGGTCATGGCAAAGGGGATGGGCACATAGGTCACATTCTCGTTCTGGGCGGCAAGGCTCTTGCCAAGGGCATTCAGCCGCCGGAACAGCTGCGTCCACTCCGGCAGCAGGGGCACAGGGTTCGTGTAGCCCAAAAGGATGATCTGCGCGTCCGGGTTCAGCGCCCGCAGCTGCGCCACCACCTGCGGCATGTTGACGGCGGCTTCCTGATACGCCTGCTCGCAGATGGCGTCCGTGCCGCCGCCCAGCAGCAGTTGGGTGGTGGCCTGTTTTTCTTCCCTTGTCAGCCGCAGACGGGAAAGGTCGCTGTTCAGCCGCTGCAGGTTCTCAAAGCTGGGCTCGCGCAGCACGCCGCTGACCATGGTGGCTACCAGCTGCTCGCTCTTCCAGTTGGTGGCGTTGCCCAGCGCCACAAGGGCGGGCACCAGCGCATCGTTGGAGCCGATCTGCACGCTGATGACATCCGCGCGCTTGAGGTAGTCCAGCATCTGGGGGTAGACGTAGTAGGTGCCCGCCTGCTGGTTCATCTGGGGCATTGCGCCGGTGTGCAGCATATCCGCAAGGTCGCCGGTGGTCAGGCCGGGCAGGCCAAGGTTGATGGCGTGCTGACGGTCCAGCCCAAGGCCTTTGCCCACCAGCGAAACATAGCACTGCTCCGGGTAGCCCTCGAAGTTTGGGGCCGCGTCTATGCCGATGGCGGCTGCAGTGTACTTGAAATCCGGCAGACCCACGCCGGAAACGATGCTGTCACCCAGCGCCACATAGGTGCGCTGAGGATCGGCAGCGGGGGTGTCCGCAGCGGGGGCTTCCGCGTCCGGGGCAGCTTCTTCTGCGGGCTGCTCCTGCGCGGCGGGGGCGGTCTGTTCCGGCGGCAGGGCGTCGGGCTGCTGGGCAAAGGCAGGCACAGCCAGCAGCACCAGCGCAGCGGCGCTGCACAGCCATGCGGTAAAACGGAGATGTTTCATGGAGGATTCCTTCTTTCTTAAAGGCAGACGGGACGATTGAAAATGGCCTCCGCTTGTGCTCTGGCCATAATGAGCGGAATTGGTTTTTTTTCGGGATTCAGAAAAGCCTGCGGGCTTTTCTGAATCCCGACTTTTCACGGGAGGGGTTACCCCACCTCTTCTTCCAGCTTACGGTAGTCGGCCTTACCGGCGGGGGTCAGGGGCATTTCGGGGATGATCTTATAGGCCGAGGCGGCGGGCTGCACATACTCCGGCAGCTCCTCAAGGCACAGCTGGCGCAGCTCCCGCAGGATCTGGCGCTTTTTGCCGGTGGCGGCAGGCTCCAGCACCACAAAAACGAAGGGCAGACGTCCCTGGGTGTGGTCGGTATCGGCGCAGCCCACCACGCAGCACTGATGCACGGCCGGGTGGCGGCTGATGACGTTCTCGATCATGGACGGGAACACCTTGAAGCCGTCGTGCCGGATGATCATGCGCTTGATGCGGGCGTCCAGATACACAAAGCCGTCCTCGTCCATGGAGCCGATATCGCCGGTGTGCGCCCACAGCTGGCCGTCCGCGTGGCGGCGCAGCAGGTAGGCGGTCTCCTCGGGCTTGTTGTAGTAGCCCTTCATGACGGCTGGGGGTGCAGATGCAGATCTCGCCGCGCTGACCGATGGGCAGTTCGGTCTCGGTGCCAGGCTCAAAAATGGACACCACCGTGTTCAGCATGGGGATGCCCACGCTGCCGGGCTTTGTCACGTTGCCGGCGGCGATGGTGGCAGCCGAGGATACCTCGGTCATGCCGTAGCCCTTTGCCAGCGGGTACTCCACCCCGTGGGCTTTGAGGAACCGGTTCACCGTCTGTTCCGCGCCCAGCGAGAGGGAATCGCCTCCGGCGGCGTAGTTGCGGATGAAGGAGAGGTCTTTGTTTTTCAGCAGCGGGTCGGCGGCAAGCTGCTGGTAGTGGGTGGGCACGCCGAACATGTGCGCGGGCTTGTACTTCCACACCAGTGCGCCCAGCTTATCCGGGTCCAGATTGGGGATGATGATGATATGCAGCCCCATGACCAGCGGCATGTGGATGCCGCAGCTGTAACCGTAGGCGATGAAGGGCGGCATGACGTTCAGCAGCTTCTGCCCGCGGTGGAACAGACGGCTCTGGGCGGCAAACTCCTGTGCAAGGGCGTTGAAGCAGTAGTCGGTCAGCATAACGCCCTTGGGCGAGCCGGTAGTGCCGCCGGTGTGCACCACCACGCAGGTGTGCTGGGGGTCGTAGGGCGCGGCGGCGGGGCTGTGCCCTTTGCCGGCGGCGATAAAGTCCTTCCAGCGCAGCACGTTGGAGGCGTAGCGGTTTTTATCCGGCTCTGTCAGCTTGTAGCCCACGGCTTTGGCCAGCGGCAGGCTGTCGGCGGGGCTGAGCACCACCACCCGCTCCACGCTGGTGCGCTTTGCGGCCTGATGGCAGCGGGGGTACACCACGTTCAGGCAGATCAGCAGGCGGGACTCCACCTCCTCGATGTACTCCCGGATGCCCTCGGCGCTGTACCGGGGGTCTACCAGATTCAGGGTAGCGCCCAGCAGGTCGGCGGCGTAGAAGGTGTAGACCACCTCCGGGGTCATCACGCTGACCACCGTGATGATATCGCCCTTTTTCACCCCCAGCGCCTGCAGGGCGGCGGCGGTCTTTTTTATCTGCACGATCAGGTCGGCGTAGCTGAACTTGCGGCCGTAGTATTCCAGCGCGGTGTCGCCCAGATGCCGCTCGTTGTTGCGGCAGACCAGCGCAAAGGCCGAGCACTCCGGCACGGATTGGTGGATGTACTTTTCGTCATAATATTTCAGCCATGGCTTTGCCTTGGAGGCGTAGACCGGCTCCTTGTCATCTTCCATCATAGGATCAGACCTTTCTTTATCATCATTCGGAGACCGGCTCTCCGAGAGCAGGTGCAGTTACATTGGCAGGGGCAGCGCTCTGCCCGGCGGGGATGGTCTCCGGCAGGGCGGCAGCGGCGGCTTCCACAGCCGGGGCAGCTTCCGCAGTCGCTACGGCAGCTTCTGCTGTGGTCTCCGCAGCGTTTTCCGCTGCCTTGGCGGCCTCCTCGGCGGCCTTGGCGGCACGCTCGGCCTTCAGCTGCTCGGCGCGCTGACGCGCCTCCTCCTGCCGTTTCAGGGTGCGCGCCTTGATGCGGCACACCGAGCACAGACCCTCGGCGCTGTCCGGGGCAATGGGCTTGCCGCACTGCTTGCACAGGGTCTTGGTGCACTTGTACAGCACCACAGGGCCAAGGGTGGTAAGCTGGTACAGCTTCATGCCGTCAAAGCCCTTATTGGAGCATACGTTCATGCACACGCCGCACTCGCTGCACTTCCACGGGGTAAGCACCATGCGGGTCTGGCCGTTGGGCATCTCCTCAAACTTCAGGGCGTTGGCGCGGCAGGCTTTCTCGCACCGGCCGCAGCCAAAGCAGTTGTCGGTGAACTTGGGCATATAGTAGCCGTACTGCAGGGGCGTTTCCATGGCGGCTTTCAGCTGCTTTGTGCGCTGGTGCAGCAGCAGGCGGAAGTCCACCCCGCTGTCCTCCTCGCTGCGCAGGCCGGGCAGCATTTGCAGCAGCTTTTTGGTGCCGCTCTTGGAGCCGTGGCTCACCTGTTCCAGCATCTCGCGGCGGGTCAGCTCCTGCACATGGTAGGGGTACTCCTTTTCCTCGTATGCCAGCGAGAACCGCGCTTCAAACATCGGCTGACCGAAAAAGTCCACAAGGCGGGTCAGTTCGCGGCGCAGCTGCTCGGCGCACAGGTCGTTCTCGCACTGCCCGCAGGGGGTCAGGTCCAGCACGATCTTTTTGTTCAGCGCCAGATACGCCAGCGCCTCCCACGAGAGGGCACAGATGCAGCTGCGCACCACGGTGTTTCTTGCGGCTGGACTTCTCACAGCCGATCCAGATGGTATCGTTGTCGGTGTCCGCAGCGGCGGTATCCCGCTGCACCTGCTCCGGCGAAGGCGCAATGCAGCCGCTGCGGCAGGCGGAAACGCACAGCCCGCAGTCGGTGCAGGGATCCCAGTCCTTGACGAGGTTCGGGCGGGTAAAGATCTCCTCGCCGTAGGGGCAGATGTCCTTGCAGGTCGTGCAGGGCTTGCGGTGGGGGTGCAAATTCCAGCACTGGCGGCGGTTGATCTCGGGATGGCTGGTCTTCATCAGGGCATCCATTGCAGTTCTGGTAAAAAAGCCCATGGTCTTACTCCTTTTCCACAACAGAGGTAAGGGCAGCGTGGTCGAGCAGGAAACGCTGCACCTTCTGGTTGGTCACGGCGGCGGCGATGGCGTCCCGGCTGAGCACCTTGCGGATCTCTTCTTCCGGGGTGTCGTGCAGCTTGGAAAGGCGGGCGATCTCGGCGTCCACCTCCTGCTGGGTCACGGTGATCTTTTCGGCTTCGGCAATGGCGCGCACTGCCAGCATGGCCCGCAGCTGGCGCTCGGCTTCCCTGCGGTAGCCCTCCCGCACCTGCTCCGGGGTCAGCCCGGCGCTCTTGCAGTAGAGCTCCATGGTCATTTTGCTCTTGCGCAGCCGCTGACGCAGCTGGTTCATCTGGTACTCGGCGTTCTGCGCCAGCAGCTCTGCGGGCAGCTCCACGGTCAGGTTCGCGCCCGCCATATCCAGCAGCGCCGCCCCGGCAATGCGGTCGGCGTTGGCTTCGTGGGAAAGGCGCTTTTTCTCCCGCAGGCTCTCCCGCAGGGCCTCCAAGTCCGCATAGCCCAGCGATTTTGCAAGGGCATCGTCCACGGGGGGCACCTGCTTGCGCTCCACTGTGTGCAGGCAGATCTCAAACTGCGCGGTCTTGCCGGAAAGCTCCGGCACCCGGAACTCGGCGGGGTAGGTGAAATCGAACCGGAAAGTCTCGCCCGCGCAGTGACCGTACACGGCTTCTTCTGCGGCGGGCATCAGCTGCCCGGTGCCCAGCACCACGGTCACTTTTTCCATCCGGCTGTCCGGGATGGGCGCACCCTCCAGAAAGCCCTCGAAATCCAGCGTGACCCGCATCCCGCGGGCGGCGGGGTCGCCGGTGGGCACAAAGGGCGCGTGGACCCGCGCCAGATTGCCGATATCCGCCTCTACGGCCTTATCCGATACCGGGCGCACCCGGCGGGTGAAGGCAAGCCCCTTGTACTGCCCTAAAGTGGCAGCGGGCATGGTGTTTGCAGTATGTTCCATAGTCGAACACTCCTTTTTACAAAAGCGGCGTTACAGCCCGCGGGCGGCCAGCCAGCTTTCTGCGATCTGGGAGAACATCTCCGGGTACTGGGCATCTTCTTCCTTAAAGGCGCTCAGGTAGTACTCCACCTCGGCGCGGGTGGGGGCCACGGTGCGCCGCCAGATGGTAAAGGTGGTGCCGTTGCCCATATCAAAGGTGGCCTCCAGCGCAAAGTACTCGTCCCGCACCGCAAGGAACCTCTCGTTCAGCTTGTGGGACATCTCGCCGTTGCCCACAAAGGTCTGGGGGAAGGGGTCGGCGGTGAGGACATATTTGGCCTCGAAGAACTGCATGGGGAAGTTGTGGGTGCCCGGCACCGAGAAGCCGAAGGCCAGCTTATCGTTGATGGGGGTTGCGGGCAGCTGGCAGTTCTTGAAGTGATCCGGGCAGTACAGCATATCGTGGGGGATCATGTAGCTGATCTCGCCCTCGGCGCAGTGGGTGTCGATCCAGTTGGCAATGGCCTTGATCTGCGGCAGATCCTTGCGGTCATAGATCAGCTTGTCCAGCCGGACGAACTCCTCGGTGACTGCCAGCGGGAAGTGATCCACCAGAAAGCCCGGCAGGGCAATGGTGGTCAGGGGAGAGCAGCGCACCGAGGTGGCAAAGGCGAGGGTGAACACCCAGAACGCGACCTTTGCCGTCCGGAAGCGGCTGATGCCCTCGGCCAGCGCCGCTGCGCCCAGCAAAAACAGGAGAAACCACCCCGGGAGGAACAGCAGCATCTGGTGGGAGCCGGTGTTCTGGATGCGGGTGAACAGCAGCATGCTCAGCAGGATCTCCAGCCCGGCAAGGCAGGGCAGCGCGGACATTTTGCGCTTTTTCAGGCTGAACCACAGCCCCATGCCCACGAGCACAAGGTTCATCAGACCCATGCGCCAGAACTGCAGGCTGATCTCGGCTGCAAAGCCGCCGCCGTTATAGTAGGAATAGCGCTCGGCGTAGCTGTAAGCGAGGATGCGGCTGACCATCGGCCACAGCAGGATGAGCATGGCCACCACGCTCATCAGGCCGAACAGCACGAGGTTGCGCACCTGCAAAAGCGCCTGCTTTTTCTGCCCGGCGCGGGCAATGCGCGCGCTGCTTACCAGCACCAGCACTGCGTAGGCAAAGTAGTAGCCCACCACAAAGTATAAGTACCACCGGCGGGAAAGGATGATGGCTGCCGTGGCGGCAAACAGCAGGCAAAAGCGCACCGGCTCCAGCTTTTCAAACCGGAAGTCCAGCGTGAGCAGCAGGATGCTGAAGCCGAAGATGAGGCCGAACCAGTCCGGCTGGCTGAGCATGGCGCTCATGCGCAGCCACGGGTAGGTGACCATCCAGGTCATGCCGATGAGGAAGTACCAGAAGCGGTTCTTCACCTGCAGCATCTGCCCCACCTTGATGGTAAGCCCTGCCAGCAGCACCAGCAGCATGGGCAGGATGCTGAACACCTGACAGAAGGCAAAGCTGTCGCCGGTGCGGTCGCTCAGACAGAAGGGAAACTCCAGAAACAGGGTGATGAAGTTGGTGTAGTCCTCGGCAAAGGAGCCGAAGATGAACTGGAAGCCCGCCGCCGGGCCTTGCAGAAAGGCAGCTTCGGCCCAGTACTGTTTGTTGATATAGTTGACGTAGTCCCAGATATACACAAAGCTGCGGCAGCCAAGCGCCCAGAAAAAGTAGACCAGCGCCGCCGCCCACAGGCCGACGAGCACCGCCTTGTGGAAGAGGTCAAATTTGATTCCCGCCACCCGCAGCACCAGCAGCACACAGGCAAACAGGGCAAGGCTGCACCACAGGCTCACCAGCGGAAAAAAGAACTTGCTGCCGGGCGCAGCCAGCGCAAAAACGGCCAGCAGCACCGCTGCTGCCGCCAGCACCAGCACGATTTTCGCCGCAGCGGAAACGCGGGGCTTTGTAATGGGTTCGGACATGGAATAGGACCCTCCTTGCAAAATTTCACACCTTACAGTATAACAACTCCCCCGGGCACTGTCCAGCACCCCGGCGGTGAAAAATGCAGAATGTCCCGCCGCTTTCAAAGCAGACGGGACATTTTTGCGTAAATATTACTTATCGGAAACTTCTGCGGCGGCCTTTGCAGCCTTTGCCGCCTTGCGCTTTTGCGCCAGCGCCCTGTTGGCGCTCAGGCGGGCGGCGTCCGGGTTCGGGGCTTCCGGGGACAGCCGCAGCAGATAGCTGCCCATGGCGGGCAGGTCCAGCGTCAGGGTGTAGTCCCGGCCGAACACACCGCCGTCGGTGGTGTGGAAGCTCTGCTTGCGGTGCGCCTTGTGCACGCCGCCCCAAGTGCCGGCCTCGGTGTCCAGCACCAGCTCTGCGCTGCAGGGGAACTTGAGGTACAGGGGGAACTTTTTGTGGGCGTGGTCCTGCGTGTTCATCACGCAGAGCAGGTTCTGCCCGCGCCCCTTGCGTAGCCATGCGTACACACCCTCGGCGCAGCTTTCGTTTGCCACCCACTCAAAGCAGTCCGGGTTGTACTCGCCGTCATACAGGGCAGGCTCGGAGGCATAGGTGCGGCAGAGGTTTGCAAAGTACTTCTGGAAGGCATCGTGGAAGGGGTATTCCAGCAGATTCCAGTCCAGCTCCCGCTTTTCGTCCCACTCCCGGAAGTGTGCCAGCTCGTTGCCCATAAAGTTCAGCTTTTTGCCGGGATGGGTGTACATATAAAAATACAGGGTGCGCAGCTGGGCGCATTTTTCCGCGTAGCTGCCCCACAGTTTATCAATGATGGTGCTTTTTGCCGTGCACCACCTCATCGTGGCTCAGCGCCAGCAGATACAGCTCGTTGTAGAAGTAGTGCATACTGAACAGCAGCTTGCCGTAGCAGCCCGGGCGCTCGCCGAAGGGGGTGGCAAAGTAGTCCAGTGTGTCGTGCATCCAGCCCATATCCCACTTGTAGTCAAAGCCCACGCCCTCGTAGCGGGTGGGGGCGGTCACCTTGAGGAAGTTGGTGGAGTCCTCCGCCATGTAGATGCCGGTGGGCCAGCGCTCGTTCAGCCCGTGGTTCAGGCTGCGCAAAAAGTTCACCGCGCCCTGATTCACGCCGCGGTTGGGGTCGCCCTGCCAGTACAGCGCCCGGGAGATGGCGTCCATGCGGATGCCGTCGCAGTGGTACACGTCCATCCACAGCCCGGCGGCGCTGCTCAAAAAGCTGCACACCTCCCGGCGGTAGTAGTTGAAGTTGCAGGTGCCCCACTCGCTCTGTCCCACGTCGCTGTCGTACTCGTACAGGTAGGTGCCGTCAAACTTTGCCAGAGCGTCGGCGTTGGCGGCAAAGTGCACCGGCACAAAGTCCATGATGACGCCGATGCCCATGCGGTGGCAGGCGTTGACAAAGCCCGCAAACTGGGCGGGGGTGCCGTAGCGGCTGGTCACCGAGAAGTAGCCGGTGGTCTGGTAGCCCCAGCTGCCGTCAAAGGGGTGCTCGGCCAGCGGCAGCAGCTCCACATGGGTAAAGTGATGGTCCAGCAGCCACGGGATCAGCTCCCGCGCCAGCTCCTCGTAGTTGTACCACCCGTCCGAGCCGTCCGGCCGGGTTGCGCCGGGCTTGTGCTTCCAGCTGCCGGCGTGCAGCTCGTAGATGTTCAGCGGGCGGTTGCGGCATTTGTCCCGCCGCTCCATCCACGCGGTGTCGTCAAAGGTGAAATCCAGCTTTGTCAGCTTGCTGGCGGTGCCGGGGCGCAGCTCGGTGGAAAAGGCGTAGGGGTCGCTGCGCATCACGGTGCTGCCGTCCGCGCCGTGCACGCGGTATTTATACAACTCGCCCTCTGCAAGGCCGGGGACAAATGCGCTCCACACGCCGGTATCGGCTTTTTCCATGGGCACGCCGCGCTCCCAGCCGTCAAAGCCGCCGCACACCTCCACGGCGGTGGCACCGGGTGCCCACACGGCAAAACGCCAGCCCTCGGCGCCGTTTGGGTCGGTGCAGGGGTGCGCACCCAGAATGCGGTAGGCATCGAAGCAGTCGCCACTGAAAAACGTGCGGGGGATCACAGGGTAATTCATGCAAAGATCTCCTTACTTCTCTATGTTGACCGGCGATGTGCGCCGGTTGATACAAGGCTGTTTGGGCAAACTATCCAAGAAAAACGCTTTTTTACCGGCACAGTAGCCGATAATCTTAGCGAATCTTGACAAAAATCGGCAAAAATACACATATTTGCCAGAGGGTGTGGTATACTGTTGCTACCGCCTTGCGGGCGGTGCAACTTTTTAGAGCAATAGAATGGGAGCGAATGATCATGGCTTGGTATGACGAAGCAGTATTTTATCACATCTATCCGCTGGGGCTGTGCGGCTGTGCGCACGAAAACGACGGCCAGCCCACCCCGGGCGCTTTTGCAAAGCTGGAAGCATGGGCAGCCCACGCGGCAAAGCTGGGCTGCACGGCCATCTACATCGGCCCGCTGTTCGAGAGCGGCTCCCACGGTTATGATACCATCGACTACCGTCTGGTGGACCGCCGCCTTGGCACCAACGAGGAGTTCAAGGCTTTTGTGGCGGCCTGCCACGCCCGCGGGCAGCGGGTCATCGTGGACGGCGTGTTCAACCATGTGGGCCGCGATTTCTTCGCGTTTCAGGACCTGAAGGCAAACCGCGAGAACGCCCGCTATAAGGACTGGTTCTGCGATGTGAACTTCTGGGGCAACAACGAGTATAACGACGGCTTTTCCTACGGCAACTGGGGCGGCTACAACCTGCTGGTCAAGCTGAACCAGCGCAACCCGGAGGTGCAGCAGTACCATTATGATACCGTCCGCTTCTGGGTGGAGCAGTTCGACATCGACGGCATCCGTCTGGACGCAGCCGATGTGCTGGACTTTGACTTTATGCGCGGTCTGCGCCACCTTGCCAACGAGGTAAAGCCAGAGTTCTGGCTCATGGGCGAGGTGATCCACGGCGATTACAGCCGCTGGGCAAACCCGGAAATGCTGCACTCGGTCACCAACTACGAGCTGCACAAGGGCCTGTGGAGCGGCCACAACGACCACAACTATTTCGAAATCGCCCACACCATGCGCCGTCTGCAGGGCCTGTGCCACGATACCCGGCTGTATCTGTTCTCGGACAACCACGACGTGGAGCGCCTGCCCAACAAGCTGCGCAACAAAGAGCACATCCGGCACATCGCCATTCTGGTGTACAGCCTGTGGGGCATCCCGTCCATCTACTACGGCTCAGAGTTCGGCATCGAGGGCAAAAAGGAGTGGGGCAGCGACTGGCCGCTGCGCCCCTGTCTGGAGCTCAGTGACTACGCTGATGCAGAACGTACAAATCCTGTTACCAGTGTATACAAAGCGCTGGGGAAATGCAAGGCTGAATTGCCGGAAATGACCTACGGCGAGGTAAAAGAATTGCAGCTCACCACCCAGTGCTACGCCTTTGCCCGGGTGCTGGACGGCAAGGCGGTGGTAGCGGTGCTGAACAACGGCGATACCCCCGCACAGCTGGAGTTCCAGCTGCCGGTGGAAACCGCCAAGGTCACCGACCTGCTGGCGGACACCGTGGGCGCGCAGGAGGTGCTGGTCTCCACCGAGTGGGACCGCATGAAGGTGCAGCTGCCCTCCAATTATGCCACCCTGCTGCGGGTAGAATAAAGCAACGCCTGCGGCGTGACCGGCGCAAAAGCCTTTACCCTTTGGAGATAGGTTTCCCCCTTCCGGGGGAAGCCTTTGTTCAGAAAGCTGAGATTGGAATAACCTTGCACATTTTGCCGCGTTTTGCTACAATAAGGAGAGAAAAGTCGTTTTACGGAAAGGAAGCCTGACCCCCTATGAATGCAGCACAGCGCAGAGAACGCATCCTGACCCGGCTGAACAGTGCCGGTGCCCCCTTAAGCGCCAGCACGCTGGCGGCCGAGCTGGGGGTGTCGCGGCAGATCGTGGTAGGGGATGTGGCGCTGCTGCGCGCCGGTGGGGCGCAGATCGATGCCACCCCCCGGGGCTACCAGCTGCACCCGGCAGAAAAGGGCTATACCGGCATTCTGGCCTGTGTGCACTGCACGCAGGAGGAGATGCGCCGGGAGCTGTACACCGTGGTGGATCAGGGCGGCACGGTGGTAGATGTGGCGGTGGAAAACAGCCTCTACGGCGAGATCCGCGCCACCTTGAACCTGTGCAACCGGTACGACGTGGATAACTTTATCCGTCAGGCTGCGGATGCACCCGAGAGCCTTTTGAGCCGCATGACCGGCGGCGTGCACCTGCACACCCTGCGCTGCCCGGACAAGGACACCTTTGCCCGCATCCGCACGGCTTTGGAGCAGCAGGGGCTTTTGTACCGCAAGGAGTAACGCCGCTCCGCTTATACCCAGTATAAAAAGGGCTGAGGGCCTTGTCTATCCGCAAAACAGGAAAAATGTTGGAAAATCAACAAAAAAGCAAAAGAGGTGGGTTTTCTGGATATCCGCATTGAAAAGACCGAGCGCGCCATCAAGCAGGCCTTTATGGAGCTGCGCCGCGAAAAGCCGGTGGAAAAGATCCGTGTCAAGGAGCTGTGCGACCGTGCCTGCATCAATAAATCCACATTCTACGCCCATTATCAGGATATCTATGCGCTGGCCAACGCCATGGAGGACGAGATGGTGCACGCGGTGGTGGAAAGCTTGCCCCGCCTGACCGCCAGCGATGTGAGCGAGCGCACCGAGTGGCTTGCGCGGGAGATGTTCCGCGCCTTCACCGCGCATCAGGCGGAGATCAGCGTGCTGTTCTCCGGCTCCCGGCAGGGGCTGTTCATCAACCGGGTGGAACAGGCCATGTGCCAGTGCATCGCCCAGACCGACCCCACCTTTGAGACGGACGTAGTGCGCAAGGTGGTGCTTTCCTTCTGCGTGCAGGGGTGCTACTACACCTTTACCACCTACTGCGGCCAGATGGACGAAAAGCGCCTTGTGACGCTGCTGGCCTCCATCGCCCGCGCCGCGCAGCGGATACGCATGTAACGCGGGACGATCAAAAATGGCCACCGCTTGTGCTTTGGCCATCTTTAGAGGAATAATTATTTTTACTTCGGGATAGCGGAGCGTCTGCGGACGCTCCGCTATCCCATTTTTATAGGGGACGCGTGCTTTTGGCAGAACTGCCAAAAAATAAGACGAAAATTCGTCATCTGCACTTTTTTACCATATTTTTTAAGAAAGAGTTTACACTATGCCGGAAACGGTGGTATTATATAAAATAGTATGGTATGGGGTAAAATGCGCCTGCATACTCCGGGAGGGCATGGGATGAAGGACAAGATCTCGTGCCGCAGCTTTCTGGCGGCGGCTGCGGTCTCGGCGGCGGCACCGAGGCCGAGATCAACGGCGCAGTCACCTTTTTAAAGTGGTTCACCGAGCCGCAGAATAACATCGCTTTCGCGGTGGAGTCGGGCTATCTGCCGGTGACCACCGCCGCCAACGACATGGACGCCATCCGCGCAAGCGGGCTGGAACTGACCGACGACTATTTTGAGGCGTGGTATCAGGCCACCCTTTGCGCAGTTACAGCAGTACGAGGGCTGACCGCCCGCAAAAAAGACGGAAAGGAGGCAGGGCGATGTTTGACGCATGGAAACAGCGCCAGCGGCAGCGCTTGGAAAACAGACCGGAAAGAACCGTGTTCTACAATATTTTTGCCACCATGATGCTGGTGCTGGCGGTGGAGCTGCTGATGGCGGTCGCCAGCATCCTTGCCATCAACGTGACCGGGCAGCTGGACGAAAACGCCAAGGATCTGCTTACCATGCGGGTGCGCAACCGCGCCAGCTATGTGCAGGAGATCCTGCGGAACGCGGAGGATCTGGAGCAGCTGAGCGAGCAGATCACCGCCACCACCCAGCAGCTGCTAAAAAGCGGCGATATCTCGCTGGACACGCTGGATAACAGCAGCGAACAGAGCGATGCCCTGCTGGTAGCCCTTGCCCCGCAGCTTCTGGACACCCTGCGCACAAAGCAGGTGACCGGCATCTTTCTCATCCTGAACACCCACGATCTGGACACCTGCGAGGTGGGCAAAAAAATGCCCGGCATCTACCTGCGGGATATGGACCCGGACGCCCGCCCTTCGGAGCGCAACAGCGACCTTTTGCTGGAACGCGCCAGCGCCACAGTGGTAAAAAGAGCTGGCCATCGGCACGGATAAGGGCTGGCAGCCCGCTTTCCCCTATCAGGGAGATACCAAGGGCGGCATCCTGCGCACGGTATTTCAGACCGCGTATAAGGGCGATGCCGGCCTTTCGGCGGAAAGCTATGGCCGCTGGACCACCAACTCCTACTGTCTGGCCGGGGACGACCGGCACGCCATTGCCTACTCCATGCCGCTGATCCTGCCGGACGGCACGGTATACGGCGTGGTGGGCGTGGAACTGCTCACGGACTATCTGCAGACAAAACTGCCCTTCACCGAGCTGGACGAGGACAAGGCAGGCACCTATTTTATCGTGACCACTACCGATGATGCGCTGACGGACGGCGTGCTCTCCCTGCGCAAGACCGTGACCTCCGGCGAGGATCTGGTAACGGCAGATGCACCGCTGGGCGTTTTGAACTGCCGCAGCAACGGCAACGGCGGCAACTGGGTGGAGCTGAACGATAAGCGCTATTATATGGTGCTGGAGCCGCTGCAGGTGTATAACCGCAACGCGCCCTTTGCCGCCGAAAAGTGGTTTCTGGCCGGTACCATGGAACAGTCGGTGCTGCTGGCTTTTTCCAGCCGGGTGCGCGAGGTGCTGCTGACCACCATAGCGATCACGCTGGTGCTGAGCGTTTTGGGCAGCCTGCTGGTCTCGGCACGGCTGGCCAGACCCATCAACCGTTTGTACCGCGAGGTGATAGACGCGCAGGAGAAAAAGACCTTCCCCCGCCTGTCCCGCACCGCCATCCGGGAGGTGGATCGCTTTGCCGAGACCATTACCGAGCTGAACAAGGAGCTGGTGACCAACTCCACCAAGTTTTTGCGCATCATGGATATGGCCAGTGTGGAGATCGGCGGCTACGAGCTGCGCACCGACACCGGCAGCGTGTTTGTGACCGATAATTTCTTCTCCCTGCTGGGCAAGCCCGAGATGCAGGGCGAGCCGCTGAGCGTGCGCCGGTTCGAGGAGGTGCTCAAGGGCATCCGGGAAAAGAATCCCTGTGACCACACCGCCGAGGGCGACGAGCTGCTGACCATTCAGCAGCCGGACGGCGTGCGGTACATCATGCTGCGCAGCACCATCGAGGGGCACGCCAAGATCGGCCTTGCCGAGGACGTGACCGCCGCCGTGCTGGAACGGAAGCGCATCGAGCACGAGCGCGATCACGATATCCTGACCGGGCTGTACAACCGGCAGGCCTTCAACCGGGTGTGCACCGAGCTGTTCGCCGCGCCGGAGCGCATGGGCGTAGCGGCGCTGATGATGATGGATCTGGACAACCTCAAGCACATCAACGATACCTACGGCCACGACTGGGGCGACCAGTACATCCGCCGCACCGGTCAGTGCCTGCGGGACAATACCCCCGCCGGGACGGTCTGCGCCCGCCTTTCCGGCGATGAGTTCCTTGTGCTGTTCCACGGCTACCGCAGCCGGGACGCAGTGCGGGAAAAGATCGACTGCCTGACCAATGCCATGCGGCAGAGCGTGGCGCTGCTGCCCAGCGGCAACGCTTTGCACATCAGCCTTTCCGGCGGCATTGCGTGGTACCCGGACGACGGGCAGGACTGGGAGACCTTAAAAAAATACGCCGACTTTGCCATGTATCAGGTCAAGCATTCGGAGAAGGGCCGGGTGGAGGAGTTCGACATCGGGGTGTACAACCGCGAAGCCTACGCCGAGCGCACCCGCAGGGAGTTTCGGCAGCTGCTCAGCAATGCGCAGGTGTTCTACTGCTTCCAGCCCATCTTCTCGGCGCGCAGCGGCAGGGTAGTCGCCTACGAGGCGCTGATGCGCTCCGACCTGCCCACCCTGCGCTCCCCGGCCACCATCATGAAGCTGGCGCGGGAGCAGGGGGCACTGTACGAGATCGAGCGCCTCACCTTTACCAAGGCGCTGGAGACCTTCGACAGCCTGTGCCGGGCAGGCAGTGTGTCCGAGGAGGCTATGCTCTTTGTCAACTCCATCGCCAACACCTGCCTGACGCAGGCGGACGTTGATTATATAGACAGCCGCTGGCATGAGTTGCGCCGTCGCATGGTCATTGAGATCACCGAAGAGGAAGAAATCGACTACGAAGCACTGGAGAGAAAGCGCAATGCACCGGGCTTTTCCGGGATGTTTGCACTGGACGATTACGGCAGCGGCTATTCCAACGAGAATACGCTATTGCAGCTTGCACCCCGGTTCGTCAAGGTGGATATTACCATCATCCGTGGCATCGACACCTCGCCGGACAAGCAGCAGATCCTGCGCAATATGGTGGCCTACGCCCACCCCCGCAGCATGAAGATCGTTGCCGAGGGCGTGGAGACCGCCGCCGAGCTGCGCACGGTCATCGAGCTGGGCGCAGACCTTTTGCAGGGCTATTTTCTGGCCCGCCCGGCCATTGTGCCGGGAGCGATCGCGCCGGAAGCAGCGGGGATCATCCAGGAGTTGCAGCGCCGGAAAAAAGACTGAAATATATGCCCTCCCGGGCGCTGCGGCGCTGGGAGGGTTTTTGCAACGGAGGTAAAAAGATATGGTTCAGGTGGATCTCATCACCGGCTTTTTGGGCGCAGGCAAGACCACCTTTCTGCGCCGCTATGTGCGGTATCTGGTACAGCAGGGGCATAAGGTGTGCATTCTGGAAAACGACTTTGGCGCGGTGAACGTGGACGCCATGCTGGTGCAGGAGGTGCTGGGTCCGGGCTGCGACGTGGAGACCATCAGCGGCGGATGCGACTGCGACACCCACCAGCGCCGGATGCGCACCAAGCTCATTTCAATGGCTATGCGCGGGTTCGACCGGGTGGTGGTGGAGCCCAGCGGCATCTTTGATGTGGACGAGTTTTTCGATATCCTGCGGGACGACCCGCTGGACCGGTGGTATCAGCTGGGCAGCGTCATCGCCATCGTGGACGCCCTTCTGCCGGAAACGCTTTCGCCGCAGGCAGAGTATCTGCTGGCGTCCGAGACCATGAACGCAGGCTGTGTGCTGCTGAGCCGTGCCCAGCTGGCAGCGCCCGTCCAGTGCGCCGCCGCCGCTGCCCACTTGGAGCGTGCACTGGAAGCCGCAAAATCCTCCCGCCGCTTTGCGCCGGGGGAGATCCTTGCCAAGGACTGGGACGCCCTGACCGATGCCGACCTTGCTGCCCTTGCCGCCTGCGGCTATCGGCAGGCCAGCTGCGAGAAGCTGCATTTTGACCAGCACGCGGCCTTTACCTCCCTTTGCTTTCTGGAACTGCACCTCACCCCACAGCAGCTGCAGACCGCCGCACAGCGGCTGTTCGCAGCGCCCGAGTGCGGGCGGGTGCTGCGGGTAAAGGGTTTTGCGCCCGCCCCGGCAGGGGCTGGCTGGAGCTGAACGCCACCGCCGCCGGCGGCACCCTTGCGCCCATCCCGCAGGGGCAGGAGGTGGTCATCGTCATCGGTGAGGCACTGGACAAAGCCGCCATTGAAGCAAAACTGAAGGGCTACGAAAATTAACTTTTGCAGCGTGACCCGGCGCAAAAGCCTTCACCCCTTGGGGGGAAGGTGGCTGCGAACGCAGTGAGCAGACGGATGAGGGGTGATTTCGGCAGTAGCGCCCTCATCAGTCACCTGCGGTGACAGCTTCCCCCGACCGGGGAAGCCTTCATTCGGAAAGTTGATTTTCTATTTTCAACTATAACAAAACGCATTGTGGAAAAACAGGAGGGACTATCATGCAGGAAGTACGCGCAGCCGTTATTGGCACCGGGGTCATGGGGCGCAAGTATGCCCAGATGATCGCAGAAGGAAAGGCGGGCGCATTGCGCCTGACCGCCGTGGTCTGCCGCAGCGCCGGGGCGCAGCAGTGGGCAAAGGATACCCTGCCGGATACGGTGCGGGTGTGCCCCAGCGCCGACCAGCTGTACGATTATGCAGAAGAGTTTGACGCCGTGCTGGTGGTCACCCCGCACAAGACCCACCCGGCGCTGGTGATGCAGGCTTTTGCCCACGGCAAGCACGTCTTGTGCGACAAGCCCAGCGCAAACGCGCTGGCACCGGCACTGGAAATGAACCGCGCCGCCGAAAAAAGCGGCCTTGTTTTTGCCATGATGTTCCATCAGCGCCGCTACAAAAAGTATATGCGACTTAAAAAATTACTGGATGATGGGGCATTGGGCGAGGTCAAGCGGGTGCAGCTGGAAAACAGCCGCTACTTCCGCACATGGATGTACCATCGCTCCGGCAGCTGGCGTTCCAGCTGGGCTGAGGGGAGGGCGGCGGTGCGCTGCTCAATCAGGGCCAGCACATTCTGGATATCTGGCAGTGGCTGTTCGGGATGCCGACCAGTATTTATGCTGTGATCCCCTACGGAAAGTATAACGATTTTATGGTGGACGATGAAGCCACCCTGCTGATGGAGTACCCGCAGCAGCGCACGGCAACCTTTATCCTTTCCACCGGCGAGGGCAGCTACACCGAGCGGTTGGAGATCGTGGGCACCAAGGGCACCGCCCTGCTGGAAGAGGACACCCTCACCCTGCACACCTACACGCCAGACACCGAGACCTACCGCCGTACCGCAGACTGCACCGAGCGCCAGCAGCTTACCGAGACCACCACCACCGAGCAGTTCGCGCCGCAGGCCGAGCCTTACCCGGAGATGCTGGCAAACTTTGCGGACGCCATCCTGCACGGCACACCCCTGACCGCCCCCGGCGTGGAGGGCGTGCGGGCGTTGGAGTTGACCGATGCGGCCTACCTGTCCGCGTGGCTGGGGGAAAAGATCACCCTGCCGCTGGACGCAGAACGGTTTGAACAGGAGCTGCAAAAACATATTCAGGAGGAACAGGCAAATGGCTAAGCTGCGGTTTATTGTAGTAGGCTCCGGCTGGCGGTCGCTGTTTTACTGGCGCATCGCGCAGGCGCTGCCGGAGCGGTTCGAGCTGTGCGCCATGCTTTGCCGCACCGAGGAAAAGGCCGAAAAAATGCACCGGGAGTACGGCGTGCCGGTAAGCACCTCGGCGGAGCAGTGCGCTGCCCTGCACCCGGACCTTGTGGTGGTGGCAGTGAATAAAGCGTCCATCGCCGCCGTCAGCACCGAATGGCTTGCCCGGGGCTTTGCCGTGCTGAGCGAGACCCCGGCGGCGCTGGAGGAGGACGCATTGCGCGCCCTCTGGCAGCTGCACCGGCAGGGCGCAAAGCTGCAGGTGGCAGAGCAGTACTGGCTGTACCCCACGCTGGCAAAACGGCTGGCAGCAGTGCGCAGCGGCGCACTGGGCACGCCGCAGTTTGCCCGGCTGTCGGTGGCGCACGGCTACCACGCGGTCAGTCTGGCGCGGCAGTTCCTGAACGCCGGCCAGCAGCCGGTGCGGGTGACCGGCCGCAGCTGGACGGAAAGGATCATCGAAACGGATTCCCGCTGGGGTGCGGTGCATAACGGCGCATTGGTGGAAAAGACCTTGCAGCAGCACACGCTGGAATTTGCGGGCGGCGGCACGGCGTTTCTGGATTTTAACGGCGTGCAGTACCACTCTTACCTGCGCAGCACCCACACCAGTGTGCAGGGAGAGCGGGGCGAAGTGTTCGACGACACCCTGCGCTGTCTGGATGCCGCCGGGGAGCCGGTGTGCCGTCAACTGACCCCGCTGCCCGACCCGCTGGCAGCTGCCGCCGCGCAGGCAGGGCTGAACGAGGACGAGACCGCCATCGCCTGTTTTCTGGACAGGATGCAGGGCTATCTTGCCGGCGGGGCAGAGGTGTACCCGCTGGCAGACGCCTTGCAGGACGCCTACCTTGCCCTGCTGATGGAGCGCGCCCTTGCCGTCCCCGGTCAGCCGCTGGAAAGCACCCCGCAGCCGTGGAATACAGAAGAACGATAAAAAAAAAAGGCTCAGAAGCACCTGTCGGCGCCTCTGAGCCTCTTGATTTATAATGATTGGATCACATCAGGTCGATCAGTGCTTCCACCTCGTCCATGCGGGTGGCCCAGCTGGTGGCGATGCGCACCACGGTGTGGGTGTCGTCGAACTTTTCCCAGAAGCCGAACTTTGCCTTGCCTTCCAGCGCAGCCAGCTGGGTGTTTTCCAGCACAAGGAAGATCTGGTTGGTGGGGGAGTCCATAAAGAAGCGATAGCCCTTTTCCGCAAAAGCCCTTCTTCAGGCGGTTGGCGGTGGCAATGGCGTTTTTGCTGATGGAGAAATACAGGCCATCGGTGAACAGCACGTCAAACTGGATGCCCAGCAGCCGCCCCTTTGCCAGCAGTGCGCCCTGCTGCTTGACCATGGTCATAAAGTGCGCCGGTGCGCCGTGGGGGAACACCACAGCCTCGCCGCACAGCGCACCCACCTTGGTGCCGCCGATGTAGAACACATCGGTCAGCCGGGCAAGATCGGCCAGCGTCACGTCCGTGCCCTCGGCAGCCAGACCATAGCCCAGCCGTGCACCATCGAGGAACAGCGGCATCTTGTACTCCTGACACACAGCGTGCAGAGCTTCCAGCTCCGCCTTGGTGTACAGGGTGCCATACTCGGTGGGGTGGGAGATGTACACCATGCCGGGGAACACCATGTGGTCGTGGTTGTCATCGGCGTAGAAGGTAGCCACCAGTGCCCGCAGCTCGGCAGCGTCCAGCTTGCCGTTGTGCTGGGGCAGGGTGATGACCTTGTGGCCGGTGTACTCGATGGCACCTGCCTCGTGCCCGGCTACATGACCGGTGGCAGCAGCCACTACGCCCTGCCACCGCTGCAGCATGGACGCGATGACGATGGCGTTGCTCTGGGTGCCGCCGGAGATGAACTGCACATCGGCCTCCGGGCAGGCGCAGGCGGCGCGGATCTTCTCGCGGGCGCTGGCGCAGTAGGGGTCGGTGCCGTAGCCGGAGACCTTTTCAAAGTTGGTTTCGGTCAGCTTTTGCAGAATGGCGGGGTGTGCACCCTCGCAGTAGTCGTTTTCAAAATACAGCATGGCAAAACGCTCCTCTATATAATTGTAAGAAAACAGTACCTCTATTCTACATCGCTGTGTAAACCCTGTCAAACCCAAAACCGTGCACAGCGCACGCAAGGCACCGCAAAAGCGCTTACAGGATACCCGGTGCGACACTATGTTGACCGGAACTACAGCCTACGACAGCTTTTTTTTACGAAAATCTGGCCCGGCAGCTGAAGGAGAAAAACGCCGGACTGATCGCCATTACCTGTTCCGACCAGAGTTCTGCGGCAAAGCTTTCCGACATCACCCTGCCGTACTACAGTTCCGTGCACCGCGTGACCACCGAAAGCTACGACCTGACCAGTCAGATGCCTGCACTTTACCTGCTGGAAGCACTGGCCCGCCGGGTGTACAACCGCCTGCTGGAGTGACCGCAGAAACGCTCCGTCAATTTGTACAGATGTTTGTATCCATGTGCAGAAAACAACAAGCTGTTTTTTCTGCACATTTTTGTTTTTTGGCGCATCAAATCAGCTGACAATGCGGTTTTTCCTCTGTATAATGAGGACACAAGGCAAACCCGTGATCTGATGAAAAGGAGAGAACATCATGGCAAACAAAATCCGCGATTACACAAAGCTTGCCGCCGACATCTGTGCCGCCGTCGGCAAGGACAATATCCTCAGCGCGACCCACTGTGCCACCCGCCTGCGTCTGGTGCTGAGGGAAACACCCTCGGACGAAGTGACCAAACAGATCTCCGAGATGCCCGCCGTCATCAAGGTGATGGAAAGCGGCGGCCAGTATCAGGTGGTCATCGGCACCCATGCCAAGGACGTGTACGAAGCACTGGCCCAGCTGCTGGATCTGGACAACAGCACCGCTGCCGCGCCGGAAGTCAAGCAGGGCCTCGGCAGCCGCATCATCGCCACCATGTCCGCCGTGTTCGCACCCTTTGTGTACATTCTGGCCGCAGCCGGTCTGGTGCAAGGCGCACTGATCATCATTACCCACTTCTTCCCCGCTTTTGCGGCCACCGGTACGTATTCCGTGCTCAGCTTCATCAGCTGGACGCCCTTCACCTTCCTGCCGGTCATGATCGCCGTCACTGCTTCCAAGCACTTCAAGTGTAACACCTTCATTGCCATGTGGTGCTGCATGGCGCTGGTCAACCCGGACTGGGCTTCCATCGCTGCCCGCATCGCAGACGGTGAGGTCATCAAGTTCCTGGCCTTCCCCATGAGCCAGACCACCTACACCTCCACCGTGCTGCCGCCGCTGTTCCTGGTGCTGGTGCTCAGCTGGCTGGAGCACTGGCTGGACGAGCATCTGCCCGACATCATCAAGGCGCTGGCTGTGCCCTTTATCTGCACCATTGTTATGGTTCCCCTGACTATTCTGGTCATCGGCCCGGTGTCCAATGTGCTGGCAAACGCCATTGCTGCTGCCTACAACTTCCTTGCCAACAACGTTCCCGCACTGGCCGCCATTCTGGTGGGCGGCATCTGGCAGGTGTTCGTCATCTTCGGCGTGCACTGGGGCGTCACTCCCATGTGCCTTGCCAACTTTGCCAACTACGGCTGCGATTCCTTTCAGGCATTCCAGACCTGCGCCGTCATCGCACAGGCTGCTGCCTGCTTCGGCGTGTTCCTCAAGACCAAAAAGGCCGACATCAAGAACGTTTCCCTGTCCGCTGGCCTGACCGGCATCTTCGGCATCACCGAGCCCGCCATCTACGGCGTGACCCTACGCCTGAAGAAGCCCTTCGTCTGCGGCTGCATCGGCGGTGCCATCGGTGCGCTGATCATCAGCTTCTTCAACACCAAGTACTATGTATACGCTGGTCTGCCCGGCCTGTTGACCACCGTCAACGCCATGAGCGACGCCAATCCCTCTTCCTTTACCGGCATGATGATCGGCGTGCTGGCCACCATTATCATCACCATTGTTCTGGTGCAGGTGGTGGGCTGCGACGAAAAAGAATCCCAGAAAAACTGATATACATTTGACCAAGGAGAAAGAATATGCTTCCTGAAAACTTTTGTGGGGCGGTGCCGTTGCTGCCCATCAGCTGGAAGGCGGCTGGAACGCCGATGGCCGCGGCCCGTCCGTCAGCGACGTGATGACCGGCGGTGCCAACGGTGTGGCCCGCCGCATCACCGATGGCATTGTGCCCGGCGAATTTTACCCCAACCACGAGGGCATCGACTTCTACCACACCTACAAGGAAGATGTGAAGCTGTTTGCCGAACTGGGCTTCAAGTGTTTCCGCACCTCCATCTCGTGGAGCCGCATCTTCCCCCGCGGGGACGAGCAGCAGCCCAACGAGGCCGGTCTGCAGTTCTACGACGATCTGTTTGACGAACTGCTCAAGTACGGCATCCAGCCGGTGATCACCCTGAGCCATTTTGAGATGCCCTACGCCCTTGCCAAGGAGTACGGCGGCTGGTACAACCGCAAGTGCATCGACTTCTTCGTGCACTACGCCGTCACTGTGATGGAGCGCTACAAACACAAGGTCAGGTACTGGATGACCTTCAACGAGATCAACAACCAGAGCAACACCACCAACGACATCTTTGGCTGGACCAACTCCGGCGTGCGGTTCTCCCAGTTCGAGAACAAGAAGAAGGCCCTGTATCAGGTGGTACACCACGAACTGGTGGCCTCGGCCCTCGTGGTCAAAAAGGGCCATGCCATCAACCCGGACTTCCAGATCGGTTGCATGTGCTCCTTTGTGCCGTACTATCCCTACTCCTGCAACCCGGACGACGTGATGCTGGCGCTGGAATCCATGCACGAGCGCTACTACTTTGCGGATGTGCACTGCCGCGGTCACTACCCCGCCTACGCTAAGAAGGAATGGGAGCGCGAGGGCACTGCCCCGGTGATGGAGCCGGGCGACGAGGCCATTCTGGCCGAGGGTGCTGTGGACTATCTGGGCTTCAGCTACTACATGAGCAACGCGGTGCGTTCGGACGTGGCCGTGGAGAGCGACGGCATCAGCGGCGGCAATGCCCACACCGTGCCGAACCCCTACGTCAAGGCCAGCGACTGGGGCTGGCAGATCGACCCGGTGGGCCTGCGCTACGCACTGGCCACCCTGTACGAGCGGTACGAGAAGCCGCTGTTTATCGTGGAGAACGGCTTCGGCGCCATCGACAAACTCCAGCCCGACCACACCTGTGACGACAGCTACCGCATCGACTACCTGCGCGCCCACATCGAGGAGATGAAAAAGGCCGTGGAGTTGGACGGCGTGGACCTGCTGGGCTACACCCCGTGGGGCTGCATCGACGTGGTGTCCTTTACCACCGGCGAACTACGCAAGCGGTACGGCTTTATCTACGTGGACCGCAACGACGACGGCTCCGGCACCGGGAACCGCTATAAGAAAAAGAGTTTTGACTGGTACAAGCAGGTCATTGCCACCAACGGTGAGGACCTGGGCTGAGATATTTTCCGCAAAAAACACGACGCCCCGCCGGGTGCCGTGTTTTTTTTTGCGCCATTTTGCCGTTTCCATCTTGCAAAAGTAGCGTAGTGCCTTATAAAGAGGCTGTGCCCCGGTGTGCGCGGGCACGGTTTAGGGATATATAGGATAAAGGGAAAAAAGAGTATGAGTTCTCAAACGAATACGCTGACGGAAGGCCCTCTGGCCAAGCAGATCTTTCTGGTCAGTCTGCCGCTGGCGCTTTCCAACCTGCTGGTGGCGCGTTTACGGTGCGCGCCACCCCAAGGACGTGGAAAAGACCGTCCACTCGGCGGCCATTATCAGCGCCGTTGCCGGTGTGGTGCTGTTGCTCATCGGCCTGCTGGGCTCCCCTGCCATGCTGCGGCTGCTGCATGGCGGTGGTCCGTGCAGGAGAAGCAGCGGGCAAAATTCATCTGACCGTCACAGCAGATGATAGCGTTCAGAAGCGGCTGACGATTCTGATTCGGGAAGCAGAGGGCGGAATCTCAAAAAGTCGGTGAAGGCTCAAAATAAAAACAGGGTGCGTCCCTGAATAGGACGCACCCTGCCAAAGACCACAGACAATAGCGATATGTACAATAGGGCGTTCCCCGTAGCAGAGTTCCCATAAAACAGTATTTGCAAAAGCTCCCGCAATGGGGAAGATTTGGCGTGACTTCGGTCACGCCTTTTCTTTTGCTTCCAGTTCATCCAGAGGGATGTACCCCAGCCCATCGTACTGGATGTGAATGTGCTGCACACGCTTCCCGCTGGATTTGTCCGGTGCGTCCACATAGATGGCGGACACCAGTTCACGGAGAGCATAAGGGGTGAGTTCTTCAATATGAACGTACTTGTGCGCTTTCTGGACGAACTTTTCAATATTCTCGATCTGCTGTTCCTGTACTTCAATTTCCTGCTGGATGGAGAGAACTTCCTCTTCCAGCTGCTTCTGCTCGGCATCGTAGCTCTGACTCATCATGTCAAAACGGTCATCGCTAAGCTTTCCGTTAACATTGTCCTCGTAAATCTTCATGAACAGCCGTTTGAGGTCTGCGATCCGCTTCTCATTCCGGGCAAGCTGCTTCTTCAGGACAGTCAGCTTTTCGGTGCTTTCCACCCGAAGCTGCTCCTCCATGACCTTGCGGAAGTAGTCCTCATGACAGAGGATGTAGTCCGTCACCCGCTGAACATGGCTTAGCACACGGCCCTCCAAAACCTTTACCCGGATGAAGTGTCCCTTGCACTTGCTCCCGTTCTTCTGTGCAGAGAGCAATCAAAGAAGTCTTGACTGAAGTCCCTGTGATTGGACGAACCATATTGCATCTTGGAACCGCAGTCAGCGCAGTAGACCATACCGGAGAAAATGCTGCTCTTGCCTGTCCGGGTCATGCGGTGACGCTGGCTACGAATCTCCCGAACCTTTTCAAACACATCATCGTCAATAATGCGCTCATGTGTATCCGGGAAGATAGCCTGATTTTCCACGGGATTCAGATGTCTCTTTTTATCCCAGATAGAGTTAGTATAGGTCTTAAAGTTGACTGTGCAGCCAGTGTACTCCAGGCGTTCCAGAATCGAACTTACTGCTCTTTTATCCCAGCGATAAGGGTCTTCCGGGGCGGGTGAGTTCGTACTCAGGCCATGGCTCAACTTATAGGCGGTGGGAGTCAGAACTTTGTCCACCCACAGTTGGTTTGCAATTTGGGTCGGGCCACGGCCTTCCATGCACATGGAGAAGATGCGCTTCACAATCGCAGCCGCTTCTGGATCAACAAGCCAATGTTTCGGGTTCTCCGGGTCTTTCACATAGCCGTACGGCACATTGACCGTCAGCGGTACTCCACGCTCTCCCTTGGCCTTCTGAACAGCCCGAATCTTGCGGCTGGTATCACGGGCGTAAAACTCGTTGAACCAGTTCTTAATGCCCGCAAAATCGTTGTTTACGCTGTTCGGGTCAATGGTGTCGTAGTTGTCGTTAATGGCAATGTAGCGAACGCCATACTGGGGAAAAGTGAAGTTTGTGTACAGACCTGTCAAGGCAGAATTGCGTCCCAGTCGGGACAAATCCTTCATGATAACGATTCCTATATGCCCTACTTCGATCTCGGTCAGCATACTCTGAAAGCCGGGGCGGTCGTAGTTCGTGCCGGAATATCCATCGTCCACAAAGAACACCGGGTTCGGAAAGTGATTCTTCTTAGCGTATTCCAGAAGAATAGCCTTCTGGTTCTCAATGGACAGGCTTTCGCCGAGCCGTGCGTCCTCTTGCGACAGTCGGCAGTAAAGTGCGGTGATTTTATTCGTTGCTCCAGACATTGTTGTGTCCTCCTTACTCTGTGGAGCAACTGTCGGTACAGGATTGGTTACCGGGTCAAGTATAGCAGAATTGGACGCAGTTGTCATTCGTCTGCACCCTCATCTTCAAATTTTTGCTGGGCGTTCTTGGCAACAATGCGCTCCAGCTTCTTCAAAAAGGACTCCTTGCCCTCATAGCTGCCGGTCACGGTGTAGGTGGTGTGACCGACTTTCTCCGTGGTGGTCAGTTCTGGAATCCAGAAAGCGGACAGGTTCTTGACATGGAGGTTGCCGTTCTCGTCCACATAAGAGCTGTGTTTCTTCTGCTCTTCGGTCAAGGGCTTCCGCTTGAAATAGATTTCATTTTCGGAGATGTTCACAGTCTCGCTGGTCTGCTCTTTCGGGGCATCATCATACAGCTGTGCGAAAAATGCCAGTGCATCTTCGGGTGGTTCTTCCTCCATGAGCTTCTCGAAAACTCGCTGTTCCTCTGCCGAGAGGTTATTCCATGCGGCTTCCAACTCCTGCTCGTTGGCTGCGTTGACGAAGGCTTCAATCTCTTTTTTCATGGTGCATCCTCCTTTGGCTGCGAAAAGCGGATTTTCAAAAAGTATGGGTTTTCGTGAGAGCAAGAATCGTCCCGTGGCCACAAATTTTCAATACTCGAAAATTTCCTGTCCCCTTTGGGACTGTTTCTTGTTGGGGCGTGCCTGCCCCAAACCCTGCTAGGTGATTTCATTCTTGGTGGTTGCTATATTGCTTATATGCCTTTTCAAATCCTGATTTGTTATATATGATAAATTTATAACATTCTCCATCTTTCATGGAAATTGCTGCAACAGGAACGACCATCTGACTCCATGAAAGCTCCCTTATCTCGTTCATGGGCAATACAAGGTTGCGATACAGTGGACTGACTGTGAGCTTTTGAGTTGAATATGTAATGCTCTGTTCATCAATGTACAAACCACCGCCAATGATTCCATTACGGCATAAGCTACACACAAAAGTTTTTCCCATAATATTACCGCCTCCTATTAGTTGATGGTTGGTTAAGTTGAGTATATCATATTTAGTTTAAGCCATACCACGTGGAGATGTCAATACCATGTAGTGTTTGCACCGAAATATCGGAGAATGGTAATTTACGGTCAGATCAAAAAGGATATAGGGCAGATACTGCGCCAGTTGTGCGAACAAAAAGGTATTGAAATCATTGAAGCGGAGGCCTGCCCTGACCATATCCATATGCTGATAAGTTTTTCGCCGAAGTACAGCATTTCCTATGTCATGGGATATCTCAAGGGAAAGAGCAGTCTCATGATTTTCGACAGACATGCAAATCTGAAGTACAAGTATGGCAATCGGCATTTCTGGGCCAGGGGATACTTCGTGGATACGGTAGGAAAGAACAAAAAGAAAATCCAAGAGTACATTAAAAATCAACTGCAACAGGACCAGATTAGAATGCGTCAAGAGGGTTTTGAGAGATTTATGCCAGTAAAGTGGAGAGAGTAGGACTTCTTACGGCCTGCTTTGGATTCAAATGGATAAAAACTATGTCCGGACTTTTTCTTCGTTCAGGTCGGTGTCGATAAAACAAATACAGTGCCATCCACGGAGATTGGCTCGATTTTCAATTCTCCAAGCACATATTGAACGAGCCGCAATCCATCCGCTGTTCGGACGATGCCCTGTAACCAGTACCACCGGAACTTCTCTCAACGACATAACAATAATCCTTTCTCTGCTGTGAAAAATGAAAACAGGATCATTCTAATCGCAGAGGAACTTCAAATCAACTGGAGAATGCGATTCTTCGGATTTCTTTAGAGGGTCAGTTGCAGGATGTTTTTGAGATAGAAAAAATTTTACTTGCAATCTTCTACAAAATGTGGTATATCCATTATACGAAACATTGCTTTGAAAGAACGCTCCACCGTTTATTGACGTATAATGAGAGGTGCCTGCCATGACCGCCGTGATCTACGCCCGCTATTCCAGTGACAACCAGCGCGAAGAATCCATCGAAGGTCAGATCCGGGAATGCACGGCCTATGCCGGAAAAGAACGGCATCACCATCGTCAAGCACTACATCGACCGCGCCCTTTCCGCTAAGACAGACAACCGCCCGGAGTTCCAGCAGATGATAAAGGACAGCGACAAAAAGCTGTTTGACATCGTTCTGGTCTGGAAGCTGGACCGCTTTGCCCGGAATCGCTATGACAGTGCCCGGTACAAGACCCAGTTGAAGAAAAACGGTGTCAAGCTCATGTCTGCCACCGAAATCATCTCCGAAGGCCCGGAGGGCATCATTCTGGAATCCGTCCTTGAAGGCTATGCCGAGTATTATTCGGCTGACCTTGCCGAAAAGGTCGTGCGTGGACAGACCGAGAACATCCTGAAAGGCCGCTGCAACGGTGGCCGTGGAACCTTTGGATATACGCTGGATTCCGAGCGGAAATTCCACATTGATCCGCTTGCCTCCCCTTTCGTGCTGGAATCGTTCAGGAAGTACCGGGATGGACTTACGATGAAGGAGATTCGGGACTGGCTGAACGAGAATGGCATCAAGAACCCGGTGGGCGGTGCATTTACTTATAACAGCGTTGAACATATGCTCAAGAACCGGCGGTACATCGGAGAACTGAAATTCCGGGATGTGGTCGTACCGGATGCTATCCCGCCCATCATCCCGCTGGAACTGTTTGAGGATGTGCAGGAAAAGATCGCCAAAAAGAAAGCCCCCTGCCCGTAGAAAGGCAGAGGATGACTACCTGCTCACCACCAAGCTGTTCTGCGGCTACTGTGGGGCGTTGATGTTTGGAGAGAGCGGCACGAGCCGGACGGGCGAAGTCCACCGCTATTATAAATGTGCTACTGCCAAAAAAGCACAAGGGCTGCAAGAAAAAGACCGTCCGCAAAGAGTGGCTGGAAGATCTGGTAGTCAACCAGACCATGCAGCTTGTCAAGGATGATGCCGCCATGGAATCCATCATTGCCAAGGTGATGAATCTGCAAAACAAGGAGAATACCAACATTCCCCTTTACGAGAAGCAGCTCCGGGATGCGGAATCGGGTATCCAGAATATGCTGAATGCGATTCAGGCCGGTATCCTGACCAGTTCCACCAAGGAACGGTTGGAACAGCTCGAAGAAACCAAGCGTGAGCTTGAAGCCCGCATTGCGGAAGAAAAGCTGGCAAAGCCAAAAATCAAAGAGGAATTTATCCGTTTCTGGCTGATGCGCTTCCGTAAACTGGACATGAGCCTGAAAGACCAGCGGCAGGCGTTGGTGGATACCTTCATCAATGCGATTTACCTGTATGATGATAAGGTTTTGATAACCTTCAACTATAAAGAAGGAACACAGACCGTCACCTTTGGAGAAGCGACAGAAGTTGCATCCGAGGGAAATGGTTCGGATTTGGATTGCTTTACTGCACCACAAAAAAGACAGCTATCAAAAGCTGTCTTTTTTGTTTTACATGACTATTTCCCTTTGGCTGCAACGGCGGATAACAGGACTTGAACAGCACTGCAAGGCGCCGAATGTCTACCAGGGGTCAGACCGGAGGTGCTGCCGGACAGGTTATTCATGCGGAAAGCTACCGTGGTGTTGGGATGTACGTTGCGGACGGTCACAGTGTTGCGCCAGCTTGCAACGGTGCCTTCGCCGCCGTCCTGCGCAAACTGTTCCTGCGAAGAGGACATTTCTTGCTGCCTGATCAAGATCGACCTTGCGGTAGGGCATTTCGGGCAGATAAACGAAACGGTCCTGCAAACGAAGCAGTTCCAGATAGCCTGTCGGGCAGTAGAGCGCATTGCCGCTGTTTCCGGCATACATTCCAATGGCCATGTTGTTATAGCCGTACTTGTTGGAAACATCCATCGTGAAAACAGTCTCGCCAGTTTCAAAATCCAGAATGATGTACTGCCACATCCCGGTGGTCACATCCTGCACATAGCCGTAGATATAGCCTGTTGCAGTGGAGAGCTTCATGATCGCCGTGTCGCGCAAATCGTTCCGGCTCCAGACGCTCTTCATCTCGTAGCCGTTTGCGGTCTTTACGGTGTCCATGCGCTCGATGCCGGGGGCGATCATGACGTTGCCCTTCATGAGCCAGTTCTGGTCGTAAATATTGGCGTAGCTCTGGATGGAGGAGTCGTTGTTGGGATCAGCCAGACCTGCATTGCCCGCACCGAACCAGTTGCAGACGATGGTGCTGACGGTGCCCTTGCCGTCGTCATAGACGATGGCAGAGTTCTCAACGGCTACCTGATAGCCCTCGGGCAGGTCATCCAGCACCGGGGCGCTTGCCACGACCTCGCCGGTCTTCATATCGAGCGCAAGAAGGTTTACAGGGTCCTGATTATCCGTGAACAGCACAACAGCGTGGGCGAGCAACCGCCGCCCCACGCAAGACCGCCGCCGGTGGTCTTATCACCTTCGCCGCTCACCTTTGCACCCGCGCTCTCATAGGGCGTGCACCATACAACGTCTACGCCTTCTTCTGCACGCAGAAGATAGCAGTTCTGGTTGGTGAGGATCACCGCACCGTCCTTGGAGGCGGCGATGCCGTTCTCGGCACCCTCGCCGGGGGTCAGCTCGTAGACAAAGACAGCCTTTGAAAGGTCTGTCTGCTCGCCATTCAGGATCGCATCAATGGCAGAACGGGCAATATAGCCGATGACGCCCTGCTGCTGGCGCTGCGGATAAATGCGGAAGCCGCCCGTTGCAAACCAAAGGTTTCCGTCATAATCAAAGACCACGGACAGAAGATTCTGTGTCAGCTCTTTGCCGAGCGCGGTCTCAGCGGCTGCCTTGATATCGATATCCAGAACCTTTTCAAATTCGGGCAGAACATTGCCGTTTTCATCCGTGCGGAGCATCAGTACATGGTTGTTGCTCGTCGGGCAGACGATGCGGTTGGACGCGTCCATGAAGGTATAGGAGCTCTGGATAACGTAACCGCCGCCGTCATGCTTCTTTGGCGAGAAATAGCCGAGCGTTTTTGTTTCTTCGGCGTTCAGGTCGCGGATGGCGATGCCGCCCAGCAGCGGCACAACGGCATGGCCGTAGCTGTCAAAATAGATAGCGGGAGAAGCATTTGCATTCGTTGTCTCATAGGAAACGTTGATCTCGGGATAGATCGCAAGCGGCAGGATCTCATCCGTTGAATCTGTGTTGTAGCCGTCGTGATGAATGTTTGCATCGCTCTTGGCCATGTAGGGGTTTTCCTCCACCTGCTTGGGGTTCAGAGCCTTTACCGGCAGCGCCGCAGAGGCTCGTTCCGCAGCAGAGGGCTGCACCACGGCGGACGGTGCAGCGGGCTGAGAAGCGGCGACACTGTCTGCGGGCGTCTGCGTACCGCCGCAGGCGGCCATGGAAAGGCACAATGCTGCGGTCAGCGACAAGCTCAACGCAGAGTGGATGATCTTTCTCTTTTTCATAAGTCGTTCTCCTTGTTGTGTTCGTTGCGGTCAGGTCGGCGCTGCTCTGCCGGATTTTTTTCGATCCAGCCAGATGCAAAAACCCTGCCGCAAAGCGGCTTCGGTCACTGGCTCCAGCAGAAAGTAGTCTGCACGCAACCGGAAGGCATGGAGCGAAAAATTCAGATCGCTGCACCAGATAACGCGTGTTTGGGGACAAAGCGCGCGCAGATGCTCTACTGCATTCAATCCGTCGACCCCCGGCAGGGCAATCACGGCATTTGTCAGCGGCTCGTTGCGTGCAGCCTCAAAAAAGCTTTCCTGATCGTGGTAACAGTCCATTTTCGGGAACAAGCAATGTTCGGCGCAGAACCGCGAGATCTGCTCTGCCAGAAAAGCTTCCTGCGCCCTGCTGCTTGTCAGCACGGCAATTCGGTACACAGCGTCCTCCTTTCTCTTGCGCCGTCGTTGGCGTTCTCTGCTTTCAGTATACGGACAGGCATGGTCTTTTCAAGCCATTTAGCACGAAAGCCCCTTTTCCGTCACGAAATCCCATTTTCGGCTGCGACATAACCGGGCAACTGTGCTATAATCAGGATGAAAGAGTTTATAAAGGAGGTTGGAAGCTGTAAAACGGCTTCCTGATACAGCATGAGGATCGCAATCGTCGATGACCTTGATACTGAGCGCACACTGCTGAAGGAGCGCTTGGTGCGGCAGCTGAGTCAGCGCGGCGCAGATGCAGAAATTTTAGAGTTTGACAGCGGGGAAGCTTTTCTGGCGGCAGAAAAAAAGAGCAGCGCTTTACCGCCGCATTTCTGGATATTTACATGAATGGTTTAAGCGGCATGGATGCGGCAAGGGAACTTCGGAAAACCGATGCAGACTGCCTTCTGGTTTTTACCACCACCTCGCCAGACCACGCACTCGAGGGCTTTCAGGTGCGGCATTTCATTATTTGGTCAAGCCCTTTTCAGAGGCCGAGTTGTCCGGTCTGCTGGATGAAATGCTCGCAAAACTCCCCCGCCCGGAGCCGGTTTTGACGGTGAAGGTGGATGGCAGCGACATCCGTTTGCGCTATCGTGATATCATATCCGCCGAGCATTTCGCCCACATCATCAACATCCGCACCACTGCCGGCAAAACGCTTGCTACGCGCCAGAGTTTCAAGGCGTTCACAGAGCCGCTCAAAAAGGACCCGCGCTTTTTTGTCTGCGGACGTGGCACGATTATCAATATGGAGAATGCTGCTGATTTTCAGGATGCCGCCTTCTGTATGACGGACGGCAGCCGCGTCTATGTCAGTCAGGAGCTTTTGAAAGCCGCCCGACAGGCGTTTATGGAATTTCTGCTGCAAAGGGGGCGTGCGGATTGAAGGATGTTCTGCGCCCGGTTCTGGAACTTACGGTTGTGTTTCCCGGTTTGCTGCTTGCGTATTTTCCGGTAGGTTCCTATCTGAAGCTGCCGCCCGCAAAGCTTGCAGCAGGGGCGGTGCCGCTGCTGTTCGGGCTTTGCCTTGGCGGCGGGCTGTTTTGCTATCATTTTGGCATTTCAACGGCGTTCTCCGTGCTGCTTATTACGCTTACAGCAATTTTTTTGTATCGCAGAACGCTGCGGCTCTCTCTCTGGAAATCCGGGACCATCGCGCTGGCGGTCTGCGCGGTATTTGCGTGCCTGAATAGCTTGTCCCGCGCCGTTGGTACGGCGATCACGATCCGGCTGCAGCTGCCGCCGGACAAACCGTGGTTCTGTTTTAGCGCCTGCATTTTTTATAACGTGATCTGCTGGCTGACCGCTGCTGCAGCCTATTATCCCGCCACCCACGCAGTACGCGCGATGGTGGAGGATGACAATTTTGCGCAGACGTGGCGGACAGGGCGGGTCTTGCAGGTCTACATCGTTATGAGCATCGCACTTTTGTTCCTGCTGTTCTTGTTCAATACAATTTTCCTGCTGATGGCAAACAGCCTTAACAAGAATGCAAGATTGCAGCAGGAAAACCAGTTTCTTTCCATGCAGCAGCAACGCTATGAAAGCCTGAAAACCGCCATTGATGAAGCCCGGCAGGCACGGCACGATATGCGCCACCAGCTGAATCAGATCTCCGCACTGGCCGAGGCAGGAGATCTGGTGGTAAAGCAGGCCGGAGAAAAACGACAACATCTCCACCCTGTATGTGGTGGATAAAAACGAGCACTTCTACGGCGCCATCGACCTGAAAGACCTCATCATTGCCCGGGCAGAGGAAAGCTTGGAAAGCCTGATCGTCCGCTCCTATCCCTATGTCACAGACCGGGAACAGATCAGCGATTGTATCGACCGCATCGTGGACTACGCGCTGAACGGGCAGGACAACATCCAGAAAGCCACCGTCTACGAGCGCACCGGAGATGTGGTGCTGACCTACCGGGGCAGCCGGAAGGACGCTGCCGCCCTGCTGGCGGCCTACCGCTTTGACAACGAATTAGAGGTGCTGGTCACCTCCCACGACAGCCGGAAGATCAATCAGGAATATCAGGAGGCGTACCCGCAGAAAAACCTGTCGAACAGCACCGGTAGCCGCTCTGGCTCTGCTCTGCCTGCGCTGCGCTCTGCGCCTGCAAAACGGAAGCATTGTAGGCTTCCACTTCGGCAATCTCCTGCTTGCGCTGGCTTACCGCCGCAGCCCGGACTAATGCTACCTGCTGGTATTGCCACAGGATACCCAGAATCAGCAGCAGATTCACCG
>VOFI01002226.1_pt1 | contig 53418 bp, 33 predicted proteins | sample 5384131 | NCBI WGS metagenome assembly VOFI01 (sample SAMN12384728, study PRJNA508395) | human gut metagenome | isolation source: healthy gut H | host: Homo sapiens
GGTTTATTGAAAGGCCATGAACCCACATCATTTTTACCGTCATTGTTGAAATTGAGCAGTTCCTTACCATCCACATAGGTCTTGATATAATCAGGAGTCCACTCCAGGCGATAAACGTGGAAACCGTCTTCAGCACCCGCAGTCAGACGTTCCTTGGTAATCTGGGTTCCCATCACGTGATTAAACTTCTCTGTATGGAGCGAAGAAGAAGTATAGTTAGGATTAACGCCTACCTCTTCCATAATATCAATCTCGCCACATTTAGGCCAAGGATTTGCTCCGAAATCATTGTTGCAAGGCATCATCCAGAAAGCAGGCCATGTGCCCTTACCTTTAGGCAATTTGATGCGAGCTTCGAAGATACCGTAAAGCCAGCCCTGGGTTTCGTGAGCATATACTCGACCCGAATAAATCTTGCCGTTGCTGCCCTTGAAACAGTTGATATAAAGCCGGTTATCTGCAATTTCTGTTACACGCTTACCATCAGCAGAGCCGTTCGCATAGTTCTGAAGTTCATTATTCACCCAGCCCGACTTCTGCACCTCATGACGCCAGTCGGTACTATTCAACTCTGAGCCTTCATTAAACTCATCATTCCAGACCAGTTTATCATCCCCATCAACAAAACGAATTTTAAAAGAATATGGCCACAAAGTAGCTAATGTTATTTTATCATAATACCTTATTCCATTCCAAGAATTTCCACATGTACTTGAATTCATATATGAATTTTCATCTGATTCAGGAGTGCCAGGAACGAGATTCATTCCATACTTAGTATCTTCCCCATTTTTCTTGCAATCAGAATGGCGCAATCCCAAGTTGTGTCCAAGCTCATGCATCAACAAAAAGACCTTTTGACTATGCGACAAATAACTATCTATGTCCTTATAAAAACCAGAATTGATATAAATAAAATTTCCCGGTTTGTCTGAAGAAGAAGGGAACACTCCTTGTGCACAAACATTAGCATACGGTAGATATTTCTTGGTCAGCAATATATCTGGCGAAGAATCAACATACACAAAGTCAAGCCCTGCATATTCATGATAAATATCAGTTACTTCTTTTAGAGCTTCTGTCCAGCCAGAAGTCTGCGAGATTGCTTTATCATCAATTGCTATACGGATTACAGAACTGTCAGGAACATAAAAATTAGAAGTAAATTGACGCGTCGAAAGATGATGATTCAGAGCATCTTTATCTACAAGTACATCATTTTCTACTTGATAATATTTCCCAACATCAACAATGTCAAGAGTATCAAAACCCATTGACAAAAGTTTCGCTTTTGCAACATCTAGAATAGTTTTATCAGCATTGTTAGATGAAGTCAAAATACCATCTTGCTCTTCTTGGAAGTTACAAGAAGAATAAAACAGCATAAAAACTAAAGAAAACAATATCAAAGACGATATTTGTTTTACGTCATTTCGTCTATTTTTTTTCATTGCTTACAAAGATTAAGATTTTGATTATTATAGAAAGTTCAAGATGATATAAATGTGAGTCTACTACTAATAATAGACTCACAAATATAAACATTCAATATTACTTCTTTACCTTCTCAAGGTAAATCTTACCAACAGAAATTTCAGTATTGGCAGCATTACCTCCGAAGTCGAATACCAAACTCAAAGCGTGGGCATCGTTCTTTGGTAAAACTACACCTTCCTTCTTGAAGACATAATCTTCGCCTGCTGTTAGTTTCACACGATCAGCGAAGAAGAAGTTATCGTCGTGCTTTTTGATAGTTTCTCCAGCCTCATTCTTTTCATCAGTCTCTGTCAACTTAACGGTTACACCAGGATGATTCTCACTAGAGTTGAGCACACAATAGAAATTGTAAGTATCACTCAAAGATGCTGTCAAATCTGTCTCGAAAGCCATCTGAGATTGCCACTGATCAGATGTTGCAGCAGGCAACTCTACAGTATAGAGTCCATCCTTATAAGTAAACTTAGGATTGTCAATCTGAGCCCAACCCGGAGCATAGAAAAATGATGCAGGCTCTATGCCCATGAATGGCTTCCATAAATTGTTTTCAGAATTATAATCCCAATCAACTATAGCCTCTGGAGCATCAGGATTGTCTGGCTTGTCTTCTGTGCTTGTAAGGATGAAATGCCAAGCTATAGCCCCAGGAACATCGAAAACCAATTCCAGTTTGGTGGCAGTGATACTCTCGATGCGATACTTACCATTATTATACTGCGAGTCGTCAGAAATATAAGGGAAGTAAGATTGCGCTCCCAAAACGATGTAGTTGGCCTGTACCTCTTCATTTGCACCTTCTGGTGTGTAGAAATCAGACTCTAAAGAGAATGATGTTTCATTTTTCTGCACATCAGTATCGAAGTCTTCAGCAGCACCTGTTCCCCAAATGGTTGTACCCTTGTTTACATACATTTTGCCATCTTCACCTGGATTATAGCTATAACGACCTCCTGTCTCGCCACCCATAGTAAAGATGATTCGGTCGTCATAGACTCCGAAATCTTTCTTGTCGTTAGCTGCAGCCGACCACCATGCAGTACCGGCAGAACCTGAAGGACCACAACCTAGGTGTCCAGCAGCCTTACGGTCGATACGCCATACCTTAGGTTTTTCAGCTGTACCACAGAGTTTAGAAGTTACAGCACTCCAATCAACCTGTGACTTGGTGAAAGTAACAGTCTTGCTCACCTCATCAGAACTTATACCATTTCGATTGCCAAGACGCAAAGAGATGGTATAAGTACCTGCGCCGACAAACTGCTTGCTCAATGTAGGCAATGTGGAATAAATTGACTGCTTCTCGCCCTTGGCATTATTCCAATAGATATACCAGAGAGGATATTTACCCTTCAAGTCACTAACAGAAGCTGTAACAGTATTCGTTTCCTCGTCCACCTGCCAATCTACATTCACTCCTTCCATTGTAGGAATTTGACTCTTGTCTGCTCCCGAAAACTCCTCGGCAGAACAAGCACCTAGCATGAGCACAGCTATGAGGGCGAGCGCCATATTTAAAAATATCTTTTTCATATTGTCGAAATCTTAAAGTTAATATTTTATTAGGGGGTAGAGGGAACTATTGTTCCTCTACCTTAATAAGTTTTAATAATCGTTCTGAACCAAAGCAGGGTCGGAATCAAGCTCTGCCTGAGCGATAGGAATATACTTCTTTGATTCTGTCCAAGAATTTGTACGATAACCATACTTATCTGGAGTCAAGACGCTGGCAGCCTTACCACTGCGAACCAAGTCGAAGTAACGCTTACCCTCGCCAACAAACTCCAAGTGACGTTCCTCGATAACATCGTCAACAGTCACACTGGTCTTTTGTGCAACGCCAGCACGATTACGGATTTTATTCACATAATCCTTTGCCAAATTAGCATCGCCACCTGTCTCAAGCAACAACTCGGCTGCATTCAAGTAAGCTTCGGCTACACGATAGAAACGATAGTTGTTGTTATAGTTCAGATTGGCATCGAAACCTGCATCGGCATTGTTCTCAGTAAAAGGACGGTACTTAGCCAACCAAAGACCAGTATCTTGATAGCGCTTATGATAATGCGTATCATCAGCATCACCATCAGTACCCATTCCACGACAATCCCAACAAGTTGCTGCACGACGAGTGTCATTGTCAGAGTACAAGTCGTATGTTTCCTGTCTTACAGGCAAGAAGCCCCAACCATCGCTGGCTTGCTTCACCCAGCCATCACCACCTGGCCATGCATTAGGTGAAATCAAAGTAGGAAGAATTGTGCCACCGATAGCCAATGGAGAATTCCATCCACGCTCGTTGTTACCATCCTCATAGTTTACTTCCCAGATGCTCTCCTTGCACCATTCTCCACTCTCCTTCCAAATGTCGGCGAAATTATCCATCAATCCATATTCGCTCTTGTCGTTGATAATCTCTTGCATATATTGCAATGCCTTTGGATAGCGGGTCTTATCGTTTTGGTACATTACCATTTCGGCATACATCATGTAGCACATCGCCTGAGACATACGACCGCTGTTCTTGTCATCCCAACGCATAGGCAAAACCTTAGAGTCAATGACTGCCTCAAGCTCGGTAATGAGATTATTATACACCTCGTCTGCCTTCAACTGAGGAGCTGTATATGGAATGCTCAAATTCTCAAGATAGAAAGGGATATTTCCGAAGTAATGCCACAAGTTGTTGTAGAAATATACTCGGAGGGCACGTCCCTGCATCTCATAGGAAGCCTTATTTTCTGCGGTGAGATTACCCGCAGCCCAAGGAATATACTTCAAGAGGTCGTTGCAACGCTTGATGCCAGAGTAATCAACTGTCCAAAGTGAACTCAATGTATAGCTAGCATTCGCCTCAAAGTTAAACAGCATATGCCACTGTTGGTTATCATTTTTGTCACTACCTCCTACCCAGAAGTTATCGCCCATTATCTCGGCATCGATATTGAGAGCATTATACTGTCCAAATCCCCAGTCTGGCCAGTGGATAGGGTCGTATGCGGCATTCAGCGCCTCATTGATATGCTCATCGGTGGTATAATACTCCTCCAGAGGCTCACCCGATGGGTTCTCTACCTCAAGGAAGTTGTCGCTACAAGATGTGGTTGCCAAGGTCATACTGGCTGCCATCACACCGAGTGCTATATATTTCATTGTCTTCATAATTGTCAATGTTTTAAGATGTTCTACATTTAGAATGAAAGGTTTAAGCCGATGGTGTAGGTGCGTGCTTGTGGATATACACCATAGTCTACACCGAGAGAAGTACCACCTGATGAGATTTCAGGGTCGAAGCCCCAATACTTGGTCCAGGTAATCAGGTTCTCTGCCATCACGTAGAAACGTAAACAGCTGATGGAGAGCTTCTGTGTCAAGTTCTTTGGCAAGGTATAACCCAATGAGATATTCTTCACACGGAGATAAGAGCCATCGCAGATATAGAGGTCTGAAACCTGCCAGTTGGTAGCATCACCAGCCTTCAGGATAGGATACTTGTTGCAGGTACCCTCACCTGTCCAACGGCTCAGCATCCAAGATGGGAAGTTACCTGAGTAGACATCTGTACGATAAGTGGCATCAAACACCTTGTTGCCTGTCACGCCCTGCAGGAAGAGGTTGAAGTCGAATCCCTTCCACTCAGCACCAAGGTTGAAACCGAAGGTCCATTTTGGTGTGCCGTTACCGATATTGGTACGGTCGTCTGCACTAATCTTACCATCACCATTCACATCAACGAAGCGGACATCACCTGGTTGTGCATCTGGCATAATCATATTACCATCCTTGTTGACATAAGCCTTCACCTCATCCATGTTCTGGAATACACCAGCGGTCTTATAACCATAGAAATATGGGAAAGGCTGACCATTGCTACCACGGGTGCCACCACCTGAAAGACCTTGGAAGGTATCGAGGTCAATATAACCAGTGTCATTACCAAGGTTGGTCAACTCATTGTGCAAGTAGCTTACATTAGCCTTGGCATTGAAGCGAGCATCAGAAATGTGCCACTTGTAGCCGAGTTCAAACTCAAGACCTGAGTTCTTCATATCACCCACATTGCCGATAGGCTTTGTCTCACCTACATAACTTGGGATAGGCATGGTAATCAACATACCGTTGGTCTTCTTCACATAGTAATCGGCACTGAAGGTCAATGCACTGCCGAAGAATCCGAAGTCGAAACCGATATCAGTCTGCTCACTCTCCTCCCACTTCAAGTCTGGATTGGCTGTTGCATTCGCCTTAGAACCATTAAACTTGATGGCATCCTTACCGAAGAGCACGTTGTTGCCCATGGCTGTCAATACGGTATAGCGGAAGTCTCCGATATTATCATTACCATTCTTACCCCAGCTGGCACGGAACTTGAGGTTGCTCAACCAGTTGCGGGTGCCCTCCATAAACTTCTCGTTCATGATGTTCCAACCAACAGAAGCTGATGGGAAGGTACCATATTTATGAGATGGTCCGAAACGGCTTGAGCCATCTCGGCGGATTGTAGCCTGGAGCATATATTTCTCATCGTAATTGTAGCTCAAACGGCCAAAGAGTGAAGAGATGGCATGTACCACGTTGTTACCGCCCGATACGCTATGCTGAATCTGAGGCGCACCTACAGAAATGATCTTTCCGTCAGCATCCTTCACGATGGTCTGCTCATAGTTGCCGGTAGCGAAGTCGATAGAAGGCTTGTTTACATTCACAAGGTTCCAACGGCTACCATTCAGATAGTCGCTCTTGTTCTTCATCGCACTCTGGCCCAGCACTACAGCAAAGCTATGTTTGCCGATGGTCTTGTCATAGGTCAGGGTATTCTCCACCTGCCAGTTGATGCCCTTGTCTGAACTCTTATAGGCCTCAGTATGCTCTCGTTTATTATTGCCAGAGAGATAGTATTTGGAAGCCACATAACTGTCTGTTCCCCAGAAGCTGAGGTCGGCACTGTAAGTGAAGTGATACTTCAGATTATCCCACAATTGCAGGTCGATAGAGAACTTAGGCACAAACTTGTGCGACCAGTTCTTGGCAGCAGGAATGCTCAACATGGCCAGTGGGTTGTTCATCTCCTGATAGGTACCTCCCATACCAGGGATTGTATAATAATTGCCATTGGCATCACGAGGAATTTCATAAAAATCACGTGTACCTATTACTTTTCCTTCACTATCATAAACGTTTGGATCTTCCAGTTTGTCATAATAAGACTTTGCTACATTCCCATCTGTAACAGTTGGAGCCAATGTTGGAGCCATATAGAGGGCACTGCCAAGCACAGAGCCAAACTCAGAATTGGTTGAGATACCGGTGCTCTTGACACGTGTATAGGCCATATTGACGTTTACATCGAGCTTGTTGAGGAAGTTGCGCTCCTTCGATGCATCCATCACATTATATATATTGTTAGAGCGGAGTGAGAGGCGCTCATAGTTGCTCTGTCCGTAGTTACCGCCTACGATACCCTCCTGCTTATAATAGCCCATAGAGAGATAGTAGTTGATTTTTTCTGATGCACCACTGATAGATACCTCATGATTCTGCACTGGCGCATTGTCATTGAATACCAGGTCCTGCCAATCGGTACCAAAGCCCTTGATAGGTTTTCCGTTGCTGTCGGTCAGGTTGTAAGGATCGGCATAGATAGGAGCCTGACCGCCGTTTAAGGCACGCTCATTCTGAAGGATTGCATAATCGGTAGCGCTGGTTACATCACGCTTCTTCCATGCGCTCTGCCAGCCGTAAGAGAAATTGTAGTTGATCTGTGCCTTGCCCATCTTACCCTTCTTGGTGGTAACAAGTACTACACCATTGGCAGCACGGGCTCCATAGATAGCACCTGATGCGGCATCCTTCAGCACCTCGATACTCTCGATATCACTAGGGTTGAGATAGTCGAGACCACCCTCGATAGGCATGCCGTCTACGATGTAGAGAGGATCTGAATTGTTGATAGTACCTGTACCGCGAATACGAACTTTAGGAGATGCGCCAGGCTGACCCGATGAAGAGGTTACGTTGACACCGGCTGCCAGACCCTTCAATGCGTTATCAACACGCACTGGGCTCTTGCCAGCCAAATCTTCGGTGCTCACTTTGGCGATGGCAGCTGTTACCACGCTCTTCTTCTGAACACCGTAACCTACAACAACCACTTCGTCCAAAGCCTTGTCGTCTTGTTTCAGAGTAATCTTCATGTTGGCTGAAGGACGGATCTCTGCATCCTTGTAGCCAATGTAGGTGATAACCAAGGTCTGGTTAGCATCTGCATCGATGACAAAGTTACCCATCAAGGTCGGTAATTGCACCGGCACCCTTGACGCCTTTAACCTGTACGGTGGCTCCGATAACGGGTTCACCCTGGTCATCCAACACGACACCCTTGAAGGTGTTTTTCTGTGCGAGCGCTGACGTCGACATCAATAATGCAGTCGCCAGCAATAGACTTTTTGTTTTCATATTCGATTATTAGTTTAGAAAAATATCTGTTTGTTAGTTCACTCTATTATAATAATGTTTAAGACTGTGCGGCAGTGCATTTCCTAAAATGCGTTAAGCCGTGTTTTCGTTTGCAAATATAATATGATTTTTTGATAATTCCTAACCTCAGTGTTCACACTCTGCCACTTTTCAATAACGCACATCGCTCATTATACTTCTCATTATCAACAACTTACAAAAGTTATATTTTTTACACCCATCCACTTTTCACTTATCCCCCACCATTTTTTCATTATTTATTTAGTAATTTTGCAGATGAATGAGCATATACGCCTAAACGCACAAAAAAAAACGTGAGAGGCGGTGTGCATAACAAACAACTGCAAGAAATAAACAAACCATAATAAATATTCATACTTATGAAACAGTTCATTTTATCATGTGTCCTGTCGGTTGCAGCCATCGCTCCATCTCAGGCACAGCAGGCAAACAGACAATTGCCAGCCTATCTCGACCAGACCAAGCCGGTAGAGCAGCGCATCGATGATGCCATCTCCCGCATGACGCTGGCAGAGAAGATACGCATCATCCATGCTCAGAGCAAGTTTTCATCAGCCGGTGTACCACGCTTGGGATTTCCTGACTTCTGGACGGATGACGGACCTCACGGAGTGCGTCCTGACGTATTGTGGGATGAGTGGGAACAGGCTGGCCAGACCAACGACTCCTGTGTAGCCTTCCCTGCCCTCACCTGTCTTGCCGCATCATGGAATCCGCAGATGAGCCGCATCTATGGCGAAGCATTGGGCGAAGAAGCCCTGTATCGCGGCAAGGACATGATTCTGGGTCCTGGCGTCAACATCTACCGCACGCCTCTCAACGGCCGCAACTTCGAATATATGGGCGAAGATCCGTTCCTGGCAAGCATCATGGTGGTGCCGTATATCCAGGGATTGCAGTCTAAGGGCGTATCAGCCTGCGTAAAGCACTATTGCCTGAACAACGACGAGGAATACCGCCATCAGGTCAACGTAATCGTCAGCGACCGTGCCCTCCACGAAATCTATCTCCCTGCCTTCAAGGCGGCTGTTGAGAAGGGTAAGACATGGGGCATCATGGGAGCCTACAACCTATATAAGAATGAGCACAACTGCCACAACCAGTGGACCCTGAACAAGATTCTGAAGGGCGACTGGAAGTATGATGGTGTCGTGGTGAGCGACTGGGGCGGTGCCCACAACCTGGAGCAGTCTGTAAAGAACGGGCTGGATATGGAGTTCGGCACCTGGACAGACGGTCTTACGATGGGCGCTACCAATGCCTACGACAACTATTATCTCTCCATGCCTTACATGAAGGCCATACAGGAAGGCAAGTTCACCCAGAAGGAGCTGGACGATAAGGTGCGCCGCGTATTGCGCCTCTTCTATCGCACCACGATGAATCCGAACCGCCCTCATGGTTTCCTCTGTTCCGAGAGCCATTATGCAGCTGCCAGACAGATTGCTGAGGAAGGCATCGTATTGCTCCAGAACAGGAACAATGTGCTCCCTATCAACACCCAGAAGGCTAAGCGCGTGCTGGTAGTGGGCGAGAATGCCATCAAGATGATGACCGTAGGCGGAGGCTCTTCTTCGCTCAAGGTACAGCGCGAGATTTCGCCTCTCGATGGCCTGAAGACACGCTTGGGCAAAGACGGCATCGAGGTAGATTATGCCCGCGGATATGTGGGCGATGTAACGGGCAACTACAATGGCGTTACAACCGGCCAGAACCTGGAAGACAAGCGCAGCGAGGCTGAACTGATAGCCGAAGCCGTAGAGAAAGCCAAGACTGCCGACTATGTCATCATGTTTGGCGGTCTGAACAAGAGCGATTTCCAGGACTGTGAGGGTCACGACCGCAAGCATTATGAGTTGCCATACCATCAGGATAAGCTGATCGAGGCTTTGGCTAAGGCAAACAGAAACTTCGTTTATGTCAACATCTCGGGCAATGCGGTAGCTATGCCTTGGAAGGCTAAGGTTGCCGGCATCGTACAGGGCTGGTTCATCGGTTCGGAGAGCGGCGAAGCCCTTGCAAGCATCCTTACAGGCGATGCCAACCCTAGCGGCAAGTTGCCGTTTACATGGGTCAACTCGCTGAAGGAAACAGGTGCTCATGCACTCAATACCTATCCGGGAACCTGGCGTCAGGAAGGTGGAGCCAGCACGAAGGGCAACATCATTGATGAGGAATATAAGGAAGGCATCTATGTAGGTTACCGCTGGACAGATAAGGAGCGCATCAAGCCTACCTTTGCATTCGGTCACGGCTTGAGCTACACCCAGTTTGCCATCTCTAATCTGCGCAGCGACAAGGCGCAGATGAAGCAGGACGGCACAATCACCTTTACCGTAAACGTAAAGAATACCGGAAAGCGTGCCGGAGCCGAGACGGTTCAGCTCTATATCCACGATGTCAAGTCATCAGTAGACCGCCCTCAGAAGGAGCTGAAGGGATTCCAGAAGGTTTATCTCCAGCCAGGTGAGAGCAAGGATATCAGCATCACCATCAGCAAAGAGGCCCTCAGTTTCTACGATGAGGCATCTTCATCCTGGAAAGCTGAAGCCGGAAAGTTTGAGGCTCTTGTTGGTAATGCAGCCGATAACCTGAAGCTCAAGAAAGCCTTCGAGTTCTTTAAAAGAATGATTCGATTCTGAGAAATTGAACGGAGGGAAGAAATAAATATAACGCATAAAAGCTTGTTACGGTGAAACGCCGTAACAAAATCTCCATGATGAAATTGCCAATTTCTGGCAAGATTGCTCTGAAGTGTATCGGAATCAGAGCGGTAAACTGTCTTGGAGGAATCCTCTTTCAAGTATTCCTTTGCCAGTTCTTCCTTCTCTGGGAGAGATTGGAAAGCGTGCATGTCTTGAGAAACTTGACCAAAGTTGTATGTATCAGTTCATAACGAGACTGGCGAGCGATATTGCTGCCGATAAGTTTACTGTCCATGCGGACGCACTTTCCTGATATCTTGAGAAGGCGTACCTGATTGCCGGTAATCTGTTCGAAGCTGTGCCGCATAAGATCTACACCAGTTCTTTCCTGATACTCACAGATGCGGCGGCGAAACAGATAATAGGTATCTATTGATGGAGTCACATCAGTCAGAAGTTCCATGCCGAGAGCCTTTCTGGTAAGAAGGTCAAACTCGCACTTCTCAAACAGATCCTCGTCGCTGCAACCGAATCCCTCCTTCAAGACAGACATAGCCACGAGTATGCGGATGGAAGCATTTGGGCGGCCGCTCTTCTTGCCTTCTGGAAACAAAGGCTTGAATATCTCCTCATCAATCTTGGTTGTCACGAGACTATAGAACTGGTTATACCATGCGTTGGGGGCAGAATACTTCTTTGAAGCACGACTTCCTAACTGCATTGAGGGAGCCGTGAATATATCTAACTGAGGATTCGGATCTGTCTTTTTAAACATAGTCATTCTTTTAATTGATGGTGTAAAGATACGAAAAATATTCCAAATAGCAGCATAAATCAGAGATTATTTTCGTGAAATATAAACATTTTAAACAGGCCTTACTTTTTAAAGTGGGCTCAGTTATGTTATTTCACTAAAATCTTCTTTCCGTTATGTATGTACACTCCCTTTGGCAATGAGCCTGCACCATCGTTCATACGCTGACCTTGCAAGTTGTACCACGCATGATTATCCTGTGTGTGGGTCTCTATGCTACTTATTCCGCTAGAAGAACCATTCTTGTAGAAATACAGATTGTCGAGATAGAAGGTCTCTCCTTTACCGTTATCAAACTTGAACTGGAAGATCCTGGAAGCGTTGAGTCCAACAAAATCACTCATAGGGATATCTATGCTATTCCATTGATTAGCTATGAGATTAATAGTTTTTTTCAATTGGTCGTTTTTACTCCCATCGTTGTTAAGACATATTGGATATACATTGATCGTAAAAGAAGATAGAGGATAGATATCCAAATGGAGATATTCCATATCTGTTGCGTCTATCTCAGGACCACCAAACTCAATTCCGACATAATTAAAGTTGGAATTCTTGAGTGTATTGTTGCCGTCAAGGCTGACGCTCTGTGTAGCTGTCTGTTGTTGCCAAGAGCCAATAAACATACCCGGAACAAGCGAAGTGTAAGTATCACTATAAACCGATTTCACATTGTCAGATGTGTGATGAGGGATAGGAGCAGCAGTAACTTCTGGTATAGGATGATCTGTCCCAGACTGTCCTTTAAATCCACCAATAGTTACCACGGCACGTTCTGGATGACTGGTGGCACATGTTGCACTTTGGTCAAATGTGTCATCGTATGCGAAGGCATAGGTATAACCGTCGTAACTGATGTCTTTCTGATGGAAGAATTTCACATAAGGGTTACATACATCGGTGTTGAAGAAGCTTCTTGTATCTCCCCAATCCTGCAGTTCGCCATCTGCAAGATTTGTTCTTATCACTCCACGATTCATCGCTCCACAGAACATGGCTTGTACTGGAAGATCTGCATCGTTGCCATGGGGTTTTGCAAACTCTCCTGCACCTTCTATCACATCAATGGAGGTAGGCTTGCCTACAATGGCCGTCTGCCCTTGACGAGGTCCTGACTCACTTGTTAAGACGAAGTTGTTGTCATTCACACGTCCACGCCAAACACCTAATTGGTTGCCCATGTTTACGTGTATGTCTTTAGTGCGAAACTCGCTCCAGATACGGTTGATGTAGTCATCGAAATATCCTGTATTCTTCACCTCTGCCACTTTAGATGGTTGCATAATAATACCTCCCAATTGATCCTGAGTTATCTTGTTCTTCAGACAGTTAGAGAAGATCTTACCTTCGTTTTGTGTCTTCCAGCGATTGATAATCTCCTCATAGGTATTCACCTCTCCACGCTTGGTGTATGGATTATTGGCACCTGCCGAAGCATTTCCATATAGTTCCAATCCCATAGGATATTGGAATGCATCAACACGTGTGGTATTGATAAACATCACACCATACTTATCATAAGTAAATTCAATAAGTTCCCATCGCAGATCGATATTCGGGTCGGTAGGGTTTTGCATGTCAGCTCCTGCGTACCCACCATTATTATCGTTTACGTGTAGGTAAAGCGGTGAATTGAAACCAAAAAACATACGGCAAGCATGGGTTTTATCCACGTAAATGGTTTTGTTTTTTATCTTATCCAGCGTCGTAAACACATTGGCATAACCTCTATCTCCGTTGGACTTATGCAGAGTGTTTGTATTGACAGTAAGGGCCCTGAGTGCAGCATCACTTGCATTGTTGGCTATGAGGTCATAATAAATAGGAGCATCATCACTCACTTTCTTTCCAATGATAGCCACATATACCTTGTCGTCAGGAAAAACGGAATTGTTCACTATCTCAATAGGAATCTTTTGTGCATGGACTTTCAGAATTGCCACGCAGAATAACGTTAAAAACAATAAAATACGATTTTTTTTCATAATAGTTAATTTTGAATTATTATTAGTACTCAATTTTCGCAAGCTCAGAAGTTAAAGGAGTTAAAGGAGTTATCGCTCCCTACGGTCGCTGAGGAGTTAAGACAACAGTCTTTTGGCGTATTTTTTAAGCAGCAAGACATACGTCTTAACTCCCTTAACTCCTTTAACTTCCTGATATGCGAAAGTTCAGGAAGTTATCTTAACTTCCCCATTTGAGAAAGTTGTTTTTACTTTTTTACCTTTAAATATTACTTTTTCACCTTAAAGTTTCCTTGGTTGGTTCGTACGATGTAAATGCCACCAGCATTCATATCACTGACACGGCGGCCAGTGAGGTCGTAGATGCCGAGCACCTTGGCTTGCTGCTTCTTATCTGCAGTAGAAGCCTGGATACCAGTAGTAATCTTCTTGTAGAAGAAGACACCGTCGAGATTCACCTCTACACCGTTGGTTCCGCCAGCAAGGACACTCAGGATGTTATTTTGGTAAGAACTGTTACCCCAGAAGGCAGGAGTGCCATATTTCTTGATTTCTGTCATTGGAATATCGAAGCTGTACCATTCGCCGTTGCGATAGAAATCGCCAAGAATTGCATATTTCTTACCTCCATCTTCGAAAGGAGCAGCGCCAATGGTGAAGTGAGCATTCTCGCCAATGACGATGGCATAAGGAGCGCTCTTGCTGATCTCATTGGTTGTCTTCATTGAGAAATGGAGCCAGTAACTGTCGTCTATCATGCTCATATCGGTGGCTGCTGCAGGAGCATAGCCTGCACCCGACCAACCTTTTCCGCCAGCAACCTTCACGCAGGAGTATGCCTCGTTGTAGCCGAAGCTGTTGGTGCCTGTGGGTGTAGCGCCTGTCATGGTGTTCTCCCAGAGGTTGAAGTTATAGCGACTATTGTCGACATTGTAGTCGGCCTTTACCTTGCCTGCGTCCTTTACTTGATTGGCAAAGGTGCTGCCAGTGGCGATGAGCACGTAGTCGGAACCCGATGCAATGTCGAAAGTCGACTGGTTTTCGGCGTTGAGCGACTTGGATCCAAATTCTCCGAGCGTAGCGTCGACATCAGGAGTCTCGCTGCCACCCTGCTTCTTATAGAAGAACACATTGTCGAAGGTAAGTTTTGTGCCTGCATTTCCACCACTGAGCGCGCAGAAAGCATTCTGACTATAGGCAGCAGCACCACCGTCCTTGTCGGGGAACACAATTCCTGCCATCTTCTTAATCAGTCGGAAAGGAATATCGAGGCTATACCACTCGCCGTCGCGTTTGTAGTCGCCCACAATCATGGAACCATCCACAGGGTTATTGCCGATGGTGAAGCGAGCATCGCCCACGCCAAAGGCATGAGAGCTATGCAGCAGGGCATCGTCGCCTTTCACCGAGAAGTGGAGATAGTAGCTATCGTCGAGCATGGAGAGGTCTTTCACTCCGGCAAAGCCCAATCCTGACCATGTTGTATTGGTATTAACGGTATAAACAGAGTATGCCTCGTTGAGTCCGAAGGAATTGACACCTGTTCCAGCGCTTGGTGTATAGGTGTTGTCCCAGATATAGAGGTGCTGCTTGGTGTTGTCTACCGAATAGTCGGCTTTGATTTTCTCAGCCCCCATCTGCTCCATTACACCGGTGGAAGCGCTGATAATGACGTAGTCTGAACCTTTAGAGAAGTCGAAGACCGACTTACCTGCAGCATCGAGCGACTTGTAGCCATATTCTCCTAACTCGGTGGTTGTGTCCTCGAAATGTGTGTCTTCGTTCATATTATCGACGGTTTTTCCGTTGACGGTGTAGCACTCCTGTCCCTCCTTCTGGTAAAGGCGAATATAGTCTACATACATCTTCTTCTCGCCAGAATTGAGGGCAGTAACGGCTGTACGATCGGACACGCCTGTGAAGGTGCCGCCTATCGCCAAGTTGACGAGCATATAGAACTGCTTGTTGAAATAGTTGCCTGGCGATGTATTCAGACTTCTGTCTCTGATGTCCATGCTATAATAAGGTTTAGCAGCGTCGTCGAGATACATGTTGATGACATCGGGCGTCCACTCCAATACAAACTTGTGGAACTGGCCGTCTTGCAGGCTCGTAGGCGAGGTAGTGAACTTGCCATAGTTGGGATAGCCTCCATTCTGATAAACACCCCAGTGGCAAGCGCCGCTATATAATTTCTCCTGAGTGCCGTTCTTGATTCCGTCAGCATGTCCCATCTCCAAAACGTCGATTTCACCGCACGAAGGCCATGTTCCCGTGTTGCCAAGCAGCCAGAAGGCAGGCCACAAACCATTGGCAGTCTTAGGGATCATGATGCGTGTTTCCAACTTACCATATTTGAACGACACCTTGTCCTTGGTGAAGAGTCGTGCCGAAGTAAGATCGGGCTTAGCAGAGATGATGAGTGCCTTGGTGGTTCCGTCGGGTGCGAAACCTACGGTGGCGTTGGCCTTCGAATAGTTTTCCAACTCCCAGTTGCCAAATCCGTTGTTATAGTTTCCAGTCTCAAAGTTCCAGGTTCTTTCGTCTACTGAACCCACGTTGTCGAACTCGTCCGCCCATACCTGTTTATAGTTCTGACCATAAGCAGGCGCCACGAACATCATGGAAGATGCAAACAGAAGTAAATTCAAATGTTTCATACGCATTAAAGTTTTTAAAATTATAAAAAAAATCTGATTGTTGCCGCAAAATTAAGCAAAAAATCCACCCATTTTTCGGCATAAAATGGAAAAGTGGAACAACAGAAGTGCTGCAAAAATCACAAACCGCTAATATTCAGCTATTTAAAGAATAATCAAGGATAAGAAGAAAGTGGACAACATACGAACGGAAGCAAAATCGCACAAAAACACAATTCTATTTTTCTTCGACACACAAGACGGATGAAAGCGCACTTGTCGCGAAATTCCGTTTCACAAATCGTCCACTGATTTCGATCGTCATATTTCTCGCACAACACTGATAATCAGAAACATAAGAAAACTTTCAACTTCCCGAATCCACTTTTATTTATCAACAGGTTGTTACCAACTATTTTTTTAGTACATTTGTAATCGGAAAACGAATGCGTCGGTAGAAGACGAAAAACGCTGCTCGAACTCTTCCCTGTCACAGATGGCACTATTCTTGATTTTGGCGCGATAATTATAGATAGTGTTCACAGAATAGTGAAGGAACTCGGCAATCTTAGAACTGTCCTCGATGCCCAGACGGATAAGGGCAAAGATACGGAGGGTGGTAGAAAGACGGCTGTCATCTTCGAGCACGATACGCTCTTCAGGCCTCAAGAGGGCATTGAACTCCTCAACAAAGTCAGGGAAGAGCTTCAGGAAGGCGGAATCGAAATACTCATACAGCTCGCCCATGTAGGCCTCGCCAGCCTGCATCTGCTCCAGCAACTTGTTGAGTTCTCTTGCCTTCACCAGTTTCACTACTCGCTTGCGCATGGTCTCTATCTTGTCGACATAGATGGCACAAAGGCGCAGGAATCGACCAATATATACTTCCTTCATCTTGTTACTCTCGTTGAGCGACTGGTTCATATCGTTGAGCGACTGGTTCATCTCGTTAAGACGCTCATTTGCCAACTGCAAGGCATGGTTGGTTTCCTTCAGCTTATGATGGGCCGCAGCAATGCGCTTGCGCTGCTTGTTGACATAGTAGAGCAAGAGCATAACCACAAAGAGAAGCAGGACAGAAAACGCTACCATGAGCCGCAGATGCTGGTTGCTCGAAGAAAGCTCTTTCTGATATCCCTCCTCAATCTGCGTGAGCACAGGCATGATCTGGCGGCTGCGGATAGGCGTATTGAAAACGGTAGCCGACTTCCAGGCAAACTTGATATACTCGTGAGAGCGCTTCTGCTCGCCCGGGTCGGCGTTGAGCAGATTGGCGAGTTCCCAGAGCGACCCCTGGTCCATCACAGCCAACTGGACATCGCAGATAGCAGAACGCAAGAGGCAGCTGAGAAACTGCTCTTCATCGCCAAACTGATTGTAGGTCAAGCCGCGATAAAACTGTACAATGGCATACTGATGGGTGCCCGGTTTCGTCATCGCCAGCCGCTTATCGCTCAATCGCAAAGCCTCCTTCATATTGCCTGCATCGCGTGCCCTCACCTCCTGCATCTGCAGATAAAGGTCATCATCATGGCTGAATGTGCTGTCTATTGCAGCCTGATAGGCATTACGCTTGCCGGCATAATATTGCTTCAAGGAAGGAACGTTGGAATAATATGCCATCTCGCCATACAGGTGCTGGCAAGCCCAGAGGTAGTTGCGTTTGCCCTCAGCATCAAGATCAGCGATATTGACAGACTTCAGCAGGTCGTACGATTCGGCATAATCGCCCGTGGTAGATTCCTGGAAAGCAAGCAGCGCCTTGGCATTTCCCACCTTCTTTTTATCGCCCATTCTGAAGGCAAGTTCCATACACTGGTTGATGTATTTCAGCGCCATGTCGTTCTTGTAGGAGCGGTATTCCCCAAAGAGCGCAAAGCAGGCATCATACTTACTGCTTAGGCGCCTGGCGGCCTTCAGCTTCTGCTCCCAATCGCGAATTCGGGCTTCACGTACCTTCACATAATCAGCCGAATGGGCAATGGCGTTGTCCAGACTCTGAAAAAGCTGCTCTATATTATCTGTTGTTTTTGCTGCAAGAGAAAGAGGCATCAAGACAAAGAGCAGGAAGAAGAATGCCTTTCCCCATAATTCATTTACGCGATACATCAACTTGATTCCGTTTAAGATTGATTTATTTTCATGAGGTTTCATGTGCAAAAGTAATAAAAAAATCGGAAACGACAAATCAAATATAGAAGAAATGTAGATATCTTCGCATTTTTCGTCTATACCGCATCCACTTTTTATATATTCTCCATTTTTCTTATCCATCTCATTATCAGATATATTTCTATCTAAAAAAGAAAAATTCATCCACATTTTAACATTCCTATCGCGCATCGTATCATCTTTTTTATTATCTTTGCAAAAGATAAACATAAAAATAACAATTAACATAATAAACAATGAGAACAGCACTTTTATCACTCACATTTCTTTTGGCTGGTTCTATGGCAGCACCTGCTTTCGCCCATACCGCTGCCCCTAAGAAAAAAGTAACTGCCACAACCAAGAAAGGCAAGATTCTACCCATGAAGGAGTATATCGACCAACTGATGGCGAAGATGACGCTACAGGAGAAGATTGGTCAGCTGAACCTGATGGTAGCTGGCGACATCACCACCGGCGGCGCACTTGATACTCAGGTAGGCAGCGATATCGCCCAGGGCAACATGGGCGGAGTATTCAATATCAAAGGGCTCAACAAGATCAAGGCTCTGCAGGAAATCGCCATCAAGAACAGCCGTCTGGGCATCCCGCTGCTCGTAGGTATGGACGTGATTCATGGTTACGAAACGATGTTCCCTATCCCTCTCGCCCTCTCCTGCTCATGGGATACCGAGGCGATGAAGAAGGTAGGCGAAGTATCAGCCAAGGAAGCAAGTGCCGACGGCATCAACTGGACTTTCTCTCCTATGGTAGACATTGCGCTCGATGCCCGCTGGGGACGAATAAGCGAAGGAAATGGCGAGGATCCTTATCTGAGCGGCGTGATGGGAGCAGCGATGACTCAGGGCTACCAGGGCGTGGATATGCGCACAGAAGAAATTCTGAGAGCCAACCGCATCATGGCCTGCCTGAAGCATTTTGCCCTGTACGGAGGCGTTGAGAGCGGTAAGGAATATAACACGGTAGATATGAGCCGCGTGCGCATGATGAACCAGTATCTGCCACCTTACGAGGCAGTGGTGAAGGCTGGCGTAGGCAGCGTGATGTCTTCATTCAATCTCATCGACTACATACCTGCTACAGCCAACAAATGGATGATGACCAATGTCTTGAGAAAACAGTGGGGATTCAACGGTTTCGTGGTCACCGATTACGCTTCTATCGCCGAGATTCTGCAGCACGGAACGGCAAAAGACATCCAGGAGGCTTCAGAACAGGCGCTGAAGGCGGGTACCGATATGGACATGTGCTCCAACGCCTTCGTAAAGCATCTGGCTAAGAGCATAGCAGAAGGAAAGGTGAGCGAGGAGGATGTGAACATCGCCTGTCGCCGCATCCTGGAAGCGAAATATAAACTGGGCCTGTTCAGCGACCCTTACCGCTACTGCAACACCAAGCGCAGCAAGAGCGAGATTTATACCGCAGAGAACCGTCAGGCAGCCCGCGATGTAGCAGCAGAGACCTTCGTGCTTCTGAAGAACGAAGGAAATATCCTGCCACTGAAGAAGGAAGGAAAGATAGCCCTGATAGGTCCGCTTGCCGACACTCGAAACAACATAGCCGGTACATGGAGCGTGGCACAGGTACCATCTAAATATACCACCATCAAGGAGGCAATGGAGCATGCACTTGCCGGAAAAGCCACCTTATTATATGCCCAGGGAAGCAATATCTGGCGCAATAAGGAGCTGCAGCAAAACGGCGAATTCGGCAAGCCAATCAACTGGGGCAACGAGACTGAGATGAAGGCTGAAGCGCTGAAGATAGCCAAAGAGGCCGACGTGATAGTATGTGCTATGGGCGAAAGTGCCGAGATGAGCGGCGAATGCGGTAGCCGTACCAACCTGGAGATGCCGGACGTACAGCGCGAACTGCTTGCCGAACTCCTGAAGACGGGCAAGCCTGTAGTGCTCCTCAACTTTGCAGGCCGTCCTACGGTTCTTACTTGGGAGAAAGCCCATGTACCAGCCATCATGAATGTATGGTTTGGAGGTTCAGAGATGGGCGATGCACTCTGCGATGTCATCTTTGGCGACAAATCGCCATCGGGTAAGCTCACCACTTCGATGCCTAAGACTACCGGTCAGGAGCCTCTCTACTACAACCATCAGAACACCGGCCGCCCTGTAGCAGACGATAATGAGAAGTTTGCCAAGTTTGCCAGCAACTGTCTGGATGTAAGCAATGGTCCGCTCTATCCTTTCGGTTACGGTTTGAGCTATACCTACTTTTCATACAGCAACTTCCGCCTGAGTAGCCAGGAGGCCAGCATCAGCAATGAGGAGGCTACCGAATGGCAGGATGGCAAGAAGATTACAGCTAGCGTCACCGTTAAGAACAACGGCTCCCGCGATGCCGACGAGATTGTGCAGCTCTACATCCGTGACATGGTAGCCAGCATCTCCCGCCCTGTAAAGGAACTGAAAGGTTTCCAGCGCATCCATCTGGCAGTAGGTGAAAGCAAGGAGGTAAGCTTTGATATCACCCCAGATATGCTCAAGTTCTACAACGCAGATCTGAAGCACGTGATAGAACCTGGCGACTTCCAGATTATGATAGGAACCAACAGCAAGGATGTAAAGACAATGAAACTGAGCGTGAAATAAACAAGAAAAATCGCCCTGTAAAGAGCAAAGCATAGCTTGAAAGATGCTTTACTTCTTACAGGGCGATTATCATCTACTGAGCCCACTCCAACAGAAGGCTCAGTAATGGATTCTATCCTTCAGGATTACTTAGTCATCTCGAAACCTACACGCATACCATCGTAATTATTGGCGATAGTACCGAGAGCGCTGAGCGTAGAATTACCCTTGAGGGAACCGATGGTCTTGATGAGGTTGAGCAACTTTGTCTGGTCGAAGAGCAGGCTGATGCCGTTGGTAGTCTTCGTAGCATAGCCCGACATACTCAAGAGCAAGCCCTTCATCTGAATGGCATGAGTCTTCTCATCAAAAGTATAATTGCCCTGCCATGACTTGCCATCTATCTTGGCTGCGAAAGTTCCATCAGTTTTGAAGGTGAAATAGGTATTTGAGCCGCTGAAACCAAACTTGCTGTAATACTCACCCAACTTCTCCTCTACCTTGTTGGCAGCAATCTCACCGCCAGCCTTTGCCAGGAGATTCTCAGAAGTAAAGGCGCATCCCGGCTTGCTGTACTTCCAGGTATGGGCACAGAGATCCTGCTTGCTGAAGGTACCTGAACCGATTACATTATTCAGGATGCCATTGATAATGCTGCTACCTGCAGAACTGCTGCTGTTAGAGTTTCCGCCCAGTACAGCACCCAAGATACCTGCAACGGCTGAGCCTGCATTGCTGGTTGCACTGGTAGATGTAGCGGCATTGCTGGTTGTTGCAGAAGTTGTTTTCTTTGTAGAAGTCTTTTTTGTTGTCTTCTTAGCCGTTTTCTTAACCGGCATCATCTCAGACATTGAGGCATTGAGCGCTGCCTCGTTCATAGCGCTTGCGTTGCTGCCAGCTGTGCATGCGAGCACGAGGGCAGCCAAAAGAAATACCTTTTTCATTGCTTTCTATATATTTATTTTTATCACTCTTATTTATATATACCCAATACTTCCTATTGTTCTTTCGGGTGCAAAGTTCGCAAAAAAATCGGAAATACGATAAGAGAAATCCCTATTTCGCGGTATGAATCTCCCTAAAAACTCATCATTTCTACTCTTTTTACGTTATTATAGACGATTGCGATGGCAATTCGTTTAAAAGACTATGAAAAAATCGTTCAGGAAATGATAATTATCGGTCTAAAGGAGGGGAAACTGTTCAATCGTTTGCACTTTTTTTTGACATACATCAAAAAATAACGAATAAAACACGTATTTTCATGCATTTTGTACCTAGAAATAGGTAGGAAACCCCTACCTTTGCAAGCGGTTAACAAATATCAATAGGTTATGAATGATTTAATTAAGGTAAATTCAGAAAATCTGAATCAGGCTATCGATAGATGCCAACAGATTCTTCAGGATCGCCGCGAGGCTCTTGCCTCTAAGGCAAAGAGAAGAGGTTAATACTCTTCAGAAACATGACGTAAAGGAGGAAAGATGATGCTCTTATACAATATAAAGACGCATCCTTCCTTTTTAAAGAGAGATTTTTCGAAACGACTCTTAAATGATGAGTTTCAAAGATTTTGGGAAAAGAAAAAAACGTAAAAATCCCGTTGTCAGCCATCTGGCTTGTACAACGGGATTTTTTCGTTTATTATATCAAGTCCGAGATTTTACTTCTCGTTCTTCACTGCCTTCATGATGATCTCGAAGTGATTACCACTCTTCAAGATGACATTCTTCAGGAAGTCTGAAATCTCAGATGCCTTCAGATTCTTCACCATCTCCTTGTAATCGCTATGAGTATCAACACCCATACGCTCGTATGTGCTCAATGCACCAAGCCAATAACCATTAGTCTTTTCGCTAACAGCAGCCTGCTTCAGGAGAATCTCCTTTACCTTCTGAAGGTCTTCTGCATTTGGCTGGGCTACGGTCTCTTCCATACCCTTGAAGAAGTAAGGAATAGCGATATCCGACTTCTCTGGGTTCAACTGAGCCACGGCTGAAATAGAGATGGCAGCCTTGTTATCATAATCGCGAAGCAAACCATAGTTTGCTCCTGCATGATAAGCAGCGCTGAGTTCCTCACGGATAGTATGCAAATACTTCATCTCCAAAAGGCGGGCTGAAACATCAGCAAGAACAAAATTCTTCAAGGTGAATGGAGCCTTGGTATACCAGATCTCTGTTGCCTGGTTCTGTGGGTTCTCCATTGCCTTGGTAAAGACATTGCTTACCTTACCATTAGCATAAGGAATCTGCTTGTTCTTAAGTTTGAAGCCATTGTTTGGCAGACTGGCGATATACTGCTCGATGAGTGGGAGGAGAGTCTTCTCATCATAGTTACCTACGAAATAGAAGGTGAAGTCCTTGGCATTGCCGTAGAACTGCTTACCAATCTCCAGGATACGGTCGTAGTTGATATCCTTTATATCGCTTGCCTCTGGCACACGGGCAAGTTTGCTACCCAAATAGAGGGTGCTCTGAACAGAATCCTGATATACGAGGCTTGGATTGTTGCTCTTGTTGGCAAGAACAGTAGCCATCATACTCTTCATATTGTCGAAGCTCTTCTGGTCCTTGCTTACTGCGGTCATCTTGAGATAGATGAGCTGCATCAGGGTTTCGATGTCCTTAGGAGTAGAATTACCCTTCAAACCATGATTGAAAGGACTCAAGCTGAACGAAACGCCAGCCTGCTTACCTGCCAAAGCCTTATCAAGCTCATTGCTTGAGAAATCGCCAAGACCACTAGCATCGAGCACATCTGCTGCAAATGCAGCATTCAGGAAGTCTTCCTTGCCGAAAGTAGAATAGCCCACATTGGCTGACGCTGCGAAAGCAATCTCATTGTCCTTGAAATCGGTCTTCTTCAATACCACCTTAGCGCCATTAGAAAGAGTCAACTCCTTGAATCCCAACTTCTTGTTCTCAACAGTCTTCTTAATCTTACCAGCCTTAGGAGCCTGAGCGATGAGAGGTTCCTGCTTAACATTATCCACATAAGCCTCGAGCTTTTCAGCACGTACCTGCTTTACGATTGCAGAGAGTTCCTGCTCGGTAGGATAAACGGCACCAGCCTGCTCGCGCATCATAACCAATGATACAAGGTTGGTATCGCTCTGGCAAACCAACTGCTTGGCATAGCTGTTGATAACCTCAAGAGACAAGTTTGGAACTACCATCTTCCAGATCTGGCTCTCCTCTTCTACTGACGGAATAGGCTCGTTAGAAGTGAAGTTATCCACATACTGGGTGGTAAACTGCTCGTTCTTCATCTTATCCTTGTTGGCAAGCGCCTTGTCAACCTGGCTCATGAATTCATCCTTGGCACGCTGATACTCAGTAGCTGTGAAACCGAACTCATGCATACGCTGTGCCTCGCGGAGAACAGCAGCATAAGCCTCCTTAATCTTTCCTGGCTTAGCCACACCGGTAAGGGTGAAAGCATCCTTAGTGCTTGAAATCAGGTATGAACCATCACCGGCACTTGCCTGGAGATATGGACAGTCTGGCTCCAATGCCTTCTCAGCATAACGGGCAGCCATCATTGAAGAAATCACGTTATCCATGTATCCCTTCAGGAGATAGCTCATATTGCCCTTCAGAGAATCTGGCACAGCATTGTGCTTCATATAAATCTGGAAGAGATCAACCTGCTGCTCCTTATCCTTGTCGATAACATAGATGGCTGAATCATTATCAGATACTTCTACCTTCTCTATCTTAGCGGCATTCTTAGGTACCTTGATACCTGAGAAGAGTTCCTTAATCTTAGCTTCGATATGATTTACATCTACATCACCCACGATGATAATAGCCTGATTGTCTGGGCGATACCATTTGCGGTAGTAAGCACAGAGAGTTTCTGGCTTACAGCCATCGATAACGCTCATCAAACCGATAGGGAAACGGTAGCCATACTTTTCGCCCTGATAGAGCTTAGGAAGTGAACGCTCTATCATGCGCTGCTGACCTACAATGCGCATACGGTACTCATTGTGCACCACATCGCGCTCGTCATTGATGGCTTCCTTGGTAAGAGAGATACCGTTGCTCCAATCCTTGAGGATGAGCATGCATGAATCTACGGCTGTAGGGCGGGTAGTAGGTACATCGGTGAAGTAATATACGGTTTTCTCTACGCTGGTATAAGCATTGAGATTTCTACCATACTCCACTCCGATGCTCTGCAGGTAATCCTGGAGGGAATTACCTTTGAAGTGATCGGTACCATTGAAGGCAAGGTGCTCCAAGAGGTGAGCCAAACCGCGCTGGTCATCATTCTCATTGATAGAACCCACTTTCTGAGCGATGTAGAAACTGGCCACATTCTCAGGATAACTGTTGTGACGAATGTAGTAAGTCAATCCATTATCAAGACGACCTATCTTCACATTCTTGTCTACCGGAATAGCTGGCATCTGCTGTGCCATCGCTGTACCTGCAGAAAGGAACAGCACAACTGCTGCAAAAATCTTTCTTAGTTTCATCTGATTTTAATTATTTATGTATTTATTGTTTTCTATATCATTCTTTCTTATATACCTTATTTATTATATATATCATGCTACTTAACAAGTTCACCTATATATAACGACAAAACCAGCAACATGGTTACTGTCTGCGATGCAAAATTAAGAAAAATAAAAAAGATTTGCAAACATTTTAGAGAATATCTTCCCGATGTATGCAAATCTTAACCTAAAACTAACATTGGAGGCAGAAAACCAATCCTAACCTACATGAAAACTCTTCATCCATGAACCTCTGAAGAGGCGGATAAGGAAGAGGATTCCCCTAAATGTGAGTTCGGTAGCCATCGCTATCCATACTCCCTCCAAGCCATAGCTCTTGGAAAGCGCATAAGCCAGAGTGAGGCGCACCAGCCACATGGTACCGAGATTGATCATCGCCGGTTTCCTGGTATCGCCCGCTCCTACACAAACACAGTAGGTCACGATGCTGGCTGCAAAGAATGGTTCAGCAAAAGCCTCGATGCGCAAACAGATGGTACCCTTCTCACGGATGCTTTCTACCGGAGAAAGAACGCCAATCATCTCAGGAGCAAAGACATACATCACCACTCCCATCACAGCCATCACAGCCATTCCAAGTCCTACTGTCATATAGGCAAAATTCTTGCACAAACCTACTCGCCCTGCTCCATGCGTCTGTCCCACCAGAGTAGTAGCCGCATCACCAATACCATAGCCCGGCATATAGCAAAGACTCTCTGCCGTAATAGCAAAAGAATGGGAAGCAATGGCTATATTGCCAAGAGGTGCCACAATCATGGTACTCACTATCTGCGCCCCGCTCATCAATATGTTCTGTATGGCTATCGGAATGCTGATTTTACAGGCATTATGAACATACGACCTGACCCAACGGAAACGGACATGGTCCTGACGGAGATTCAGTATCTTATTTTTGAAACCAGCAAGATAAAGATTAGGCAGAGAGATGCAGACATAAGCCATCGCCGTTCCTAAGGCAGCCCCCACAACACCCAACTTCAGGATATAGATAAACAGGTAATTGAATATCACATCGCAGATGCAGATCAATACTGCCATCACACTAGGCGTATGCATATTGCCCGCCGATTTCAGCATCATTTCGGATATGTGATAAAGGAAAACGAATGGAAGTACCAGACCGTATATCAGAAAATAGCGAGAGGAATTGGTGGCTATATCAGCACCTCCACCCAGCCAATAAGGCAGATAAGCATGAATGCCGACACAGAGAAGAGAAACAAAAATGCTGAACGCCACACCGCAAATCAGCGCATGACGAAACACCTGACGGGCATTTGCAAAATCATTAGCTCCGATAAAATGAGCTACCTGTACAGAAAAGCCAGTAGCAGCTGCACTGAGCAAGCTACCTATAAGCCAGGTAGTTGACTCAATCAATCCGATACTGGCAGAAGCCTCTGCTCCCAGATGCCCCACCATAGAAGCATCAATAAAGAACATCATCACCGTAGAAATCTGAGCCAGCATAGAAGGTATACTCAACCCTACAATAAGATTGAGTTTCTCGCGCCGATCCATCTCCCTACCCAGGCGAATCGACTCCATCAAATAATCTGTCTTCTTGCTATAAAGCATAAATTAATTTCTCGTATATCGCTCATACAAAAAAATATGTGCATATATCATTTCAAACATATGCACATACTTTTTATTTATTCTTATTATTTAGTAATCCACTTCTTGCCAGAAGCTCTCTTATAACTCTTGAGCACCATCTCAAAACGGAGCATTGAATAGCCTTGGATTGAAGAATTACCGCTCTCGCCATAAGCCAGCTGGTATGGAATGAACACCTGCCAATGGTCGCCCGGATGCATCTTGAGCAATGCGGTGGTAAAGCCATCGATAAATCCACCGGCCACACTACGGATAGGATTAGCTGTAGCAGCATCAAAAGTACCCGTAAAACTCTGGTCGAAGACGTAACCTTCCTTATAATTTTCAGTAGGAATGAAACGACCACGATAGCTCACCTGTACCGAATCGGTAAGGATAGGAGAAGTTGTACCCTCTCCCTCCTTCAGAACATGAACGATGATATTATCGCAATCCTTATAAGGAAGGGTCACTAAATTAGATTCTGATCTTTGTTCGTCGGAGTCTGGTTTTCGAACGTCCAGTTCTTATAAACGTACCAGCCGTTAGCTTACCCATCTTTCTGGCATAAGCCAATGTATCGGCAAAAGCCTGCTCGTTACGCTCCTGCCAGTTGGCATATTCCGAGACATTATCATCATCTTCGCTACATGATGACAGTGTGATCACTGCCATCATGAGGAAGAAGAAATATTTCAAACTCTTAAGATTCATCTAGATATATTTGATTAATTAGAAGTTCTTGATTTCCTTGCCAAGCTTCTTCAATACGCTAGTGATGCTTACGCGCTCCTCGATGATGCTGCGAAGATCAGAGATAGCTACGCGCTCCTGCTCCATGGTATCACGATAACGCAGAGTTACCTTATGATCGTTTGGAGTCTCGTGGTCTACGGTGATACAGAATGGAGTACCGATAGCATCCTGACGGCGATAACGCTTACCGATAGAATCCTTAGGATCGCCATAGTGAGTATTGAAGTGGAACTTCAGTTCGTCAACAATTTCGTGTGCCAACTCTGGCAAACCATACTTCTTATCCAATGGGAACACAGCACACTTAACAGGTGCCAAAGCCTCTGGCAAACGCAAAACAACACGTGTCTCGCCATTCTCCAGCTTTTCCTCGCAGTAAGAGTGGCACATTACGCTGAGGAACATACGGTCTACACCGATAGATGTCTCTACATCGTAAGGTACATAGCTCTCGTTCTTCTCTGGATCGAAGTACTTGATAGAACGGCCGCTGTACTTCTCGTGCTGAGAAAGGTCAAAATTGGTACGGCTGTGGATACCCTCTACCTCCTTGAAGCCGAATGGCATCTTAAACTCGATGTCGGTAGCAGCATTGGCATAGTGAGCCAGTTTCTCGTGATCGTGATAACGGTAGTTCTCATTACCCATACCGAGAGCCTCGTGCCAAGCCAGACGAACCTTCTTCCAATATTCAAACCACTTCATCTCAGTACCAGGCTGGCAGAAGAACTGCATCTCCATCTGCTCGAACTCACGCATACGGAATACGAACTGACGGGCTACAACCTCGTTACGGAAAGCCTTACCAATCTGACAGATACCGAATGGCAACTTCATACGGCCGGTCTTCTGAACGCTCAGATAATCTACGAAGATACCCTGAGCTGTCTCAGGACGGAGATATACCTTGCTTGTAGCATCGCTGGCAGCACCCATCTGGGTAGAGAACATCAGGTTGAACTGACGGACATCAGTCCAGTTCTTGGTACCGCTGATAGGGCAGACGATACCCTCATCCTCGATAATCTGCTTCAGCATCTCCAGGTTAGGCCCCTGCATAGCCTCAGTATAGCGGGCATGGAGATCATCAAACTTCTTCTGGTTCTCCAGAACGCGAGGATTAGTTGCACGGAACTGAGCCTCATCAAAGCTATCGCCGAAACGCTTCTTAGCCTTGGCAATCTCCTTGGCAATCTTCTCCTCATACTTAGCCATGTGATCCTCGATGAGCACATCGGCACGATAACGCTTCTTTGAATCGCGGTTATCAATCAATGGGTCATTGAAAGCATCTACGTGTCCAGATGCCTTCCATACTGTAGGGTGCATGAAGATAGCTGCATCGAGACCAACAATGTTCTCGTGCAACAACACCATACTCTGCCACCAGTACTGCTTGATATTGTTTTTGAGCTCAACACCATTCTGACCATAGTCATAAACGGCAGCCAAGCCATCATAAATTTCACTACTTGGGAACACGAAGCCATATTCCTTGCAATGGCTTACAATTTTCTTAAAAACATCTTCCTGTGCCATGATTAAATCTTATTTTTTTCAAATTTTCGGCAAAGATACTCTTTTTTCTCGAAAAATTGTTGTATTTTTGCCATAAATTAATAAAATAAGTATTAAAAGCTATATATGAGCGACGAAATTAAAGATAAAAACGGTCTTGAAGAGGAAAAATCGCCAAATTTGGAAAATTCTTCTGCAGAATCTGAACAGAATGCTGCGGAAGATGACAACGAGGAGATTTCGACCGAGAAACATTCCGATTATAAGCCGGTGAACCGATTCGATGCTTCTGCTGTACATCACCTCAGCGGAATGTATCAGAACTGGTTCCTCGACTATGCATCGTATGTTATCCTCGAACGTGCCGTTCCTCATATTGAGGATGGTTTGAAACCGGTACAGCGACGCATCCTCCACTCTATGAAGCGCATGGACGACGGAAGATACAACAAGGTTGCCAATATCGTGGGACATACCATGCAGTTTCACCCTCACGGTGATGCGTCTATCGGAGATGCTTTGGTACAGATGGGACAGAAAGACCTGCTCATCGATACTCAGGGTAACTGGGGAAACATTCTTACGGGCGACCGTGCCGCTGCTCCCCGATATATCGAGGCACGCCTCTCTAAGTTTGCTCTCGATGTGGTTTTCAATCCTAAAACCACCGACTGGCAACTCTCTTATGATGGCAGAAACAAGGAGCCTATCACGCTCCCTGCCAAATTCCCGCTGCTCCTGGCACAAGGTGCCGAGGGTATTGCCGTGGGATTGAGCAGTAAGGTTTTGCCACATAATTTCAATGAGATTTGCGATGCTGCCGTCCACTATCTCAAGGGCGAGCCATTCCAACTCTATCCCGACTTCCCTACAGGCGGTGCCATCGATGTAAGTAAATACAATGATGGACAGCGAGGTGGTGCATTGAAGGTAAGAGCCAAGATAGACAAGCTCGACAACAAGACACTCGTTATCAGCGAGATACCATTCAGCAAGACTACAGGCAGCCTCATCGATTCTATCACCAAAGCGGTAGAAAAGGGTAAGATTAAGGCACGCAAGGTAGATGATGTTACTTCGGCAAATGTTGAGATTCTTGTGCATCTGGCACCAGGAACCTCATCAGATAAAACGATGGATGCACTCTACGCTTTCAGCGATTGCGAAATCAACATCTCGCCCAACTGCTGTGTCATCGAAGACAACAAGCCTGTTTTCCTCACTATCAGCGATGTGTTGCGCCACAGCGTAGACCGCACTATGGGATTGCTGCGCAAGGAACTGATGATCAGAAAGGGTGAATTGGAGGAACAGCTCTTCTTCTCTTCTCTCGAACGGATTTTCATCGAAGAACGCATCTACAAGGAGCGAAAGTTTGAGCAGAGTAAGAGTCAGGATGAGGTTGTTGCCTTCATCGACTCAAAACTCGAACCATTCAAAGACAAACTCTTTACTGCCGAAGTAGACGGTAAGGGTATGGTAGAATATGCCTTCCATCGGGAAATTACCCGCGAGGACATCCTCAAACTTCTGGAAATCAAGATGCAGCGGATCCTTAAATATAATAAGGATAAGGCAGACGAACTGCTGATGAAGATTAAGGCTGAACTTGCTGAGATTGAGAACGACCTGGCTCACATGACCGATGTAACCATCAACTGGTTTGAATATCTCAAGGGCAAGTATGGAAAGAACCATCCTCGCAAAACAGAAATCAGAAACTTTGATACCATTGAGGTGACTAAGGTGGTAGAGGCTAACGAGAAGCTCTACATCAACCGTCAGGAAGGATTCGTTGGTACAGGGTTGAAGAAGGATGAATTCGTATGCAACTGCTCCGACCTCGATGACATCATCATCTTTTATAAGGATGGTAAGTTTAAAGTCACCAAGGTAGCCGACAAAATATTCGTTGGCAAGAATATCCTCCATGTACAGGTATTCAAGAAGAACGACAAGCGCACCATCTACAACTGTGTTTACCGCGACGGCAAACAAGGCGATTACTTCATCAAGCGATTCAATGTAACCGCCATGACCCGCGACAAGTTGTATGACATCACTCAGGGCACAGCTGGCAGCCGCGTTATCTATTTCACCGCCAACCCGAATGGAGAAGCTGAAATCATCAAGTGTACGATGGAGCCAGACCTGACGAAGAAGCGCCAGAGCATCTTCCTGGAGAAGGATTTCTCAGACATTCTGATCAAGGGGCGTGCTGCCAAAGGTAATCTCCTTACCAAGCGCACCATTCGCCGCATCGGTCTGAAGAGTCACGGCCACAGTACGTTAGGAGGCAGAAAGGTTTGGTTCGACCCAGACGTAAACCGCATCAACTACGATGAGAACGGCCGCTTCCTGGGCGAATTCAATGATGATGATTCTATCTTGGTAGTACTCGACAACGGTGAATTCTACATCACCAATTTCGATGTCAACAACCACTACGAGGACAACATCATCCGCTTAGAGAAATGGGATGAACATAAGATATGGACAGCAATTCTCTACGATGCCGACAATCAGGGATATCCATACATCAAGCGATTCACGATGGATGCCACCAAGCGCCATCAGAATTTCATGGGAGAGAACCCTAACTGCAAGCTCATCTTGCTTACCGATACGGTTTATCCACGCATCAAGGTTACTTATGGCGGTGTGGATACCATCCGTCCTGCCGAAGAAATCGATGCCGAGCAGTTCATTGCGCAGAAGAGTTTCAAGGCAAAGGGTAAGCGCCTCACGACATGGAAGATTGAAAGTATCGAGGAACTGGAACCAACCCGATTCCCAGAACCTCCTTCTGAGGATAATGATGAGGAACCGGATGGTTCTGACTCAGAGAATGAAGGTGAAAACCTTGATCCAGATGCTGGCAAAAGCGAGCAACAGGTGATTGACGAACTGACTGGTCAGACCAACCTCTTCTCAGAAAAAGATTTCGAAGAAGACCAGAAGGATAAAGACTGGTTATCGAAGCAATAAAAAGCGCTAAGAAAGCGAAAAAGAAAGCGCAAGGAAAGCGCCCATCATAAAAAAGGAGCTTAAGCCCAAAAAGCTTAAGCCCTTTTTTTTATTATCTAGCCATTTGCATTTCGCGCTTTAGCGTTTCGCGTTCTGCAAAAAAGAAGCCAGTCCCCCGCCTGCCCCCGTTCCAGGCGATTACATCGCCTGTCCCCCAGCAGTCAGTAGCCTTCATTTTTACCTTTTATACCCCGCCAGCTTTTTCAGGCAATACTCCCTGAAGTCATTCCAGTGGTAATAAGGTGCCACATCGCTCTTGATAGGCAAAGTAGCCTCGTCTTCATTCAAAAGCACCTTCACCAGCACATCATTCGCCTTGTTTCTATAAAAAACGAACTGCAAATTCGTAGCCATCGGAGTAATCTTATAATCCCACCATTGAGAAGCAATCTTCTCCAGATCCTTAATCTCTTCGCCATATCCATTCAAATCCAGCAAACAGGTAAGCGGAGTAACCATTGTATCGTGCCCATATCTCAATGTAGCTCCCGGATGCGGCAAGGCGATGCAGCTATCCGCCTTCTGGATAATGTTTCTCAAGAGATTACGCTGGGAGAACGGCTGCACATTGCCCGTATAAGGCGAGTTGCCGTAAGCCATCTGCCACGAGATGTTGGCATTCAGCCAGTTCTGATACAGTTCCTCCTCCGTAAAGAGGTCATAGAGCGAAACCTTGCCCCTCAGTTCCGTGCCTTGGATTGAGCTTGCCATCTTATAAAGTTTTCTGTTCAGGTCACTCTGGTTGATATTCTGTTTCACCCAGGCAGGGTCGTTGAACAGTTCCTGCATCACACGGCTATAGCTAACGTGCTTCTGTGCAAATTCCTGCAGTGCCACCTTGATACCCACGCTGTTCTTCAAGCTATCCAGGTATCTGTCGTCTTGGTTCATATAATACATATCATGCTCGCTGGCATCATGGAAGATATGAAGTTTCGGATTCATGCGCAGCATCTGCTGCAAACCGTTCTCCATAGAGAGGATACATCGGATTACCAAAGTACTTCGGGCCTCAATATTCGTATTACCGGCAAAAATCTCAGGGAAGCGCTCCATCATTCTTCTGGTGATACCCTGATGCTGAAGAGCTCCGAGCGGAGTCAGTTCGCCATCGCGCCCCTTCGCCTCCTCACGAATCATCTTCACCTTAGCCAGCGTTTCCTCGCCCTTAGCTGTCAGTTTGCCCTCCTGCTTCGCTTTGAGCAGAGAGAAATAGGGCACATCATAAGCCTTCTTGCCAATCATATAGCGGGAACCATGCCGGCCATAATGGCTCAGATAGAAAGGCTTATAACCTTTAGGAGCCGCAGTCAACTGCTTCTGCGGACCACGATAAGCTACATAGTTACTACCCGAAAGCGTAATATCCCGCTTGAAATCCTCTTGCGGAGTCTGTGCTGTCAGAGGCATCGCCAATGTAAGAGATGCCAACAATAATAGATTTTTTGTGTTCATTGTTATCATATAATTTTGTTTTGGAAACATACAATTTCATTTAATTCCAATTCATCAGTTTTCTCAGGAACGGAAGCAATTCTGCTGCCATCTTCCGATGCTGCAACATACTAGGATGCCAGCTGGCGCCATAACCTAAATCTCCTTTCTGGAAACTGAAATCGAAACGGTAAATGTTCTTATCAGTTTTATTGGCATCAGCACAGATTCTATCAAGCACAGTTCGCTGCTTGCTACTCTCCTTCTCGCCGAGCATCGGACCTGTTAACATCACAATCTTTGCATGAGGATACTTGCTACGTACCGTTTTAAGAAACATGCGATAATTCTTCTCGTAGAGTTGAATATCATAATTCTTGGTAGAAAGATCGTTCGTACCCAGATTGATACAGACTAACTGAGGCTGATACTTGGCAAAATCCCATTTTTCATCATGCTGGTCAAATAAGGTATATTCATATTGCCAAGGCATGTTATCGGCATCACCTGTCTTCGGACCATTATAATTACGATATACACCGATACCACTGCGGGAGATAGAAGTATGCTGAGCCTTCAGACTGTCACTTACGATATTGGCATAAGTAAGCCAATGGTTCTCCGTTTCATCCTCAAAAGGATCAGACATGTTGATACTTTCTACACCATAACCGCAGGTGATGGAGTTTCCGATAAATTCAATCTTCCGTTCCGGGAGAGCCGGAACCTCAATGAGCTGACATCCCTTATCAAGAACGAATCCCCTGAATTCCGGTTTGCGGAATAAGCCTTCTATCACATACATCACCTTAGCATGATGCACCCCCTTTGGTAAAGCCGCAGCCAGGGTAACAACCGAATCGCGTTCGGCATTAAAGCCCACTTTGAAAGGTTCGCAACCATCAATCTGCGCCATGAAATATCCCGATTTCGGGCGGCACAGCATTTTCAGAGAAGACCCTTGAAAACTAGCCTCAATCGTAGTTCCCGGATAATTGAAACTGGCTACGTCAGGATTCTTAGCAAAGCTCACACGCCCAACATACTGAATCATCGGATGAGAAGCCTTTACGACCTCTCCCACAATAGGAAGAGTAGTTGATTTCTTCACATTTCCAGCCATCATCGTGAAAGAAACCATCAATGTAGCCAGCATCATAACCCATACTTTTTTCATATTCCTGTTATTATAGTTTTTATCTGTCCTTACCATTCTGCCTTCATTTTTGCAAAATAAAAATAGAACAGTATCTGTTTGCAAAATTACCATTATTTCTCGTAAAAAGCAAGTAAAACCATCATTTTTTTCATTTTTATTCTTTTTATTCAAATTATTATTGTATCTTTGCACCCAAGAATGCGCTTGTGGCGAAATTGGTAGACGCGCTAGACTTAGGATCTAGTGGTTTAGGCCGTGTAGGTTCGAGTCCTATCAGGCGCACCAAAGAAAATCCTAACTGCCTGATAATAAGCGGTTAGGATTTTTTGTTTCTAGAAATTGCCAACATTTTGACAACATATTTCAATGCTAATCTATAGTAACAGCCAAAAGCAAGGGCTCATTTTACATTCTTTCACACTATTACATGCTATAACACAAGCGTTTTTTGTTATATCTTGTTAAAGATTACACTATAGGCACATTGTTATAAAAATAAATCACTTACTTTGCATCTAAAGTAATAAATTATGAGTAACGAGATACAATTTCTTCTTTATAATATGCCCAATGCTGATGGTAAAGTACAAGTTGTCATAAAGACGATATGGTTTGAGCTAAAAGAGCATCAAATTGCTTCATAATCGAAAAAATTCCCCCAAAAGGAGTGAGTTTCTCAGATTTTATTTGTACTTTTGCCATGTCATTCAGAATTTTGTTTGTTTTTATTTTGCAACACTAAGATAAATGAAATTTCTGACATGGCAAAATCCTGAGCAACTTTTTGTTGCTCAGGTGCTTATAAAAAATATCAAATTATAGTGTTGCGGAAATTAGGTTTATGATACATATCTTAATTATTGATGACGAAGACCCTATACGTAACCTGCTGGCTCGAATGGTTGAATTAGAAGGTTACCAGGCCTCGAAAGCCGCAGATTGCCGTTCTGCTTTGAAAATGCTGAATACTCAACGTTTTGAAGTGGTACTTTGTGACGTTTTCCTACCGGATGGAAACGGAAGTGAACTTCATTTTCGACATTCACAGAATTCAACCGGATGCAGCTGTTATCTTACTTACCGCGCATGGAAACATTCCAGATGGTGTACAAGCCATTAAAAATGGAGCATTTGATTATATTACTAAAGGAGATGATAACCGTAAGATTATTCCTACCATCAGCCGTGCCATAGAAGAGAGTGAAAAGAAAAAAGGAAAGAATGACGCTCCTTTAACATATTCTTTTCAGTCTATTATCGGCCAGTCAGAGTGTTTGCAACAAGCAATCAGTCTGGCTCAAAAAGTAGCCAAGACCGATGTCCCGATTTTACTGACCGGAGAGACAGGAACAGGCAAGGAAGTGTTTGCCCATGCCATTCATACAGCCAGCGCCCGATCACAGTATCCTATCGTGGAAATTAACTGTTCGGCTTTCAGTAAGGATTTGTTGGAAAGTGAATTGTTTGGTTACAAGGCTGGCGCCTTTACCGGTGCAGTAAAGGATAAGAAAGGATTATTTGAAATCGCCAATCATGGTACCATATTCTTGGACGAAATTGGAGAGATGGCCTTTGAATTGCAAGCCCGTCTGCTGCGCGTTTTAGAAACAGGAGAATACATCAAACTCGGAGACACGAAGCGAACCCAAGTAGATGTACGCATCATCTCAGCTACTAACCGTCATTTAAAGGAAGAGATAGAGAAAGGAGGATTCCGGGAAGACCTTTTTTACCGCCTGTCAGTCTTTCAAATTCACCTGCCGGCTCTTCGGGAGAGAAAAGGAGACATCGAGAGTTTAGCCCGCATGTTTCTGCAGCGTTATGCTGCTAAGTTCAACAAACACATTGAAGATATAGATCCGGATGCCTTGCTTACCCTTCGGCAGGCAGAATGGAAAGGCAATGTGCGCGAATTGCGCAATGTCATTGAAAGAAGTGCCATCATCTGCGACAACCAGATAACCTTGGAAGACCTTCCCATTGAACTTCTGCATCATCCATGCTCACGCAGTGACGATAAGGGGGATGAGTTTGAATTGGCAGCTATTGAACGAAAGCATATTCTCAAAGTACTCCAACATACCCATGGAAACAAGACAGAAACAGCTCGTTTACTGAAAATCGGTCTTGCCACTTTATACCGAAAAATAGACTCTTACGGCATTCAATAACATAAAACATCCGGTTTCTTTACCATTTCATTTCAAGAGAGCGACCTTCTCATTCTGAGAGGGCCGCTCTCTTGCTTTATAGTCTGTTGAATTTCTTTTTATAGCTGATACACAGCCTGTTAGTTCTTGATTTATTTTCTTGGCACATCCCTTGCCTATATGATGCCATCATGTATAACTCATAATAATTGTAATAAATAAAATGAAAAGAAAATGAATGAAATGATTGGAATCGCCATCTGTGTAGCAAGCGGATTGGCCTGTTTTAAACTGTTTATGAAGTGTATCGATTGGTTCGATAACCTATAAAAAAAAAGAAAGTATGTATACAGCATTGTTTATCGTAGGTTTTATCTTGTTCGGCTATCTTGCTTATGTCTTGGTTAAGCCGGAAAAATTCTAAAAAGTAGAAATTATGAATACAGAAATAATAGGTATAGTAGCCCAAGTGGTATTGATGGTTGTTCTCAGCTATCCGCTGGGAAAATACATCGCTCGTGTATATCGAGGAAAAAAGGTTTGGACAGATTTTATGAAGCCGATAGAAGGATGGATTTTCCGTCTTTCGGGCATTCATCCCGATGAAGAAATGAACTGGAAACAATTCTTGAGAGCATTACTCACCGTGAATCTGTTTTGGTTCATTTGGGGTATGGTGTTGCTTACCTTACAAGGTTGGTTGCCTCTGAATCCGGATGGCAATTTGTCACAAAGTGCTCACCAGGCTTTCAACACCTGCATTTCGTTTGTGGTAAACTGCAACGAACAGCACTACAGTGGAGAAAGTAACTTAACCTATTTTACTCAGCTCTTCGTTATTATGCTGTTCCAGTTCCTGACTGCTGCTACCGGTATGGCTGCCATGGCAGGAATTATGAAAGCTTTGGGAGAAAAGACCACACAAACTATCGGAAATTTCTGGAAATTTCTGGTACTTAGCTGTACCCGTATTCTTCTTCCGTTGTCTTTAGTTGTCGGCTTTATTCTAATTACGCAAGGTACTCCCATGGGATTTGACGGAAAAATGAAAGTAACCACCCTGGAAGGTGAAACCCAATATGTATCACAAGGTCCGGCGGCTGCCATTATCCCCATCAAACAGTTGGGTACCAACGGCGGAGGCTATTTCGGTGTTAACTCTTCCCATCCCTTGGAAAATCCGACCTATTTAGCCAATATGATAGAATGCTGGTCCATCTTGATTATCCCTATGGCTATGGCTTTTGCATTCGGATTTTATGTGAAACGGAAGAAATTAGGATACAGCATCTATGGAGTTATGCTGGTAGCCTTTCTGATTGGAGCCTGTGTCAATGTATCACAAGAGATGGGAGGTAATCCACGTATTGATGACATGGAAATTGCACAAGAAAATGGCTCAATGGAAGGAAAAGAAATACGTTTGGGGGCTGGTGCCACCGGATTGTGGAGTGCTGTGACCACCGTAACCTCCAATGGGTCTGTCAACGGCATGCATGACTCTACCCTGCCTCTTTCAGGGATGATAGAAATGCTGAACATGCAGATTAATACGTGGTTCGGTGGTGTCGGCGTAGGCTGGATGAATTACTTTACGTTCCTCATCATCGCTGTATTTATCAGCGGGTTGATGGTAGGCCGAACTCCTGAATTCATGGGCCACAAGGTGGAAGCTCGCGAAATGAAAATCGCTTCTATCGTAGCGCTGCTGCATCCGTTTGTCATCCTGGTAGGAACGGCTCTGGCTGCCTATCTGTATGTTCATGCCCCGGCTTTTGTGGCGAGTGAAGGCGGATGGCTCAACAATCCTGGTTCCCATGGATTGGGAGAAATGCTTTATGAGTTTACCTCTTGTGCGGCCAATAACGGATCTGGATTCGAAGGCTTGGGTGACAATACCTGGTTCTGGAATTTTTCCTGCGGCATTGTACTGATTCTGAGCCGTTTCATTCCGATTATCGGCCAGGTAGCTTTGGCCGGACTGCTGGCTCAGAAAAGATACATTCCTGAAAGTGCTGGTACGCTGAAAACCGATACGGTGACCTTTGCTGTCATGACTTTTGCTGTTATCTTTATTGTAGCAGCCTTGTCTTTCTTCCCGGCACAGGCCCTGACCACACTGACGGAACATTTTACTCTCTAATTACAACTGATTAATAGCAAGAAAATATGAATACTAAAAATACAAACAACTCTTTGTTTCAGAAAGACCAGTTGAAAGCCAGTCTCAAACAGTCTTTCGTCAAACTGAATCCACGACTGATGGTGAAAAACCCTATTATGTTTACAGTGGAAATCGCCACCTTTTTCATGCTGCCGGTGACCGTCTATTCAGCGGTAAGCGGTGCACAGGGCTCGGTAATCTATAACTTCAGCGTTTTCGTCATTCTTTTTCTGACCTTGCTTTTTGCCAACTTTGCGGAAGCCATCGCCGAAGCACGGGGCAAGGCTCAGGCTGACAGCCTGCGCAAGACTCGTGAGGAAACACCTGCCAAGCGGGTCACAGATGGAAAGCTGGAGTCTGTAAGCAGTTCCCAACTGAAGAAAGGCGATGTCTTTGAGTGTGAAGCAGGGGATGTCATTCCTGCAGACGGTGAAATCATAGAAGGTCTGGCCTCCATCGATGAAAGTGCGATTACGGGAGAATCCGCTCCGGTTATCCGTGAAGCCGGCGGAGATAAAAGTTCGGTAACTGGGGGTACAAAAGTGCTCTCAGATCGGATTCGGGTGGTGGTTACCACACAGCCCGGAGAGAGTTTCCTTGACAAGATGATTGCATTGGTCGAAGGGGCTAGCCGGCAGAAAACGCCGAATGAGATTGCACTGACTATCCTGCTGGCTGTATTCACACTTGTCTTTCTGGTGGTGTGCATTACGCTGAAGCCGATGGCCGACTATTCCGGCACTACCATTACGATAGCCGCTTTCTTGTCTCTCTTTGTCTGTCTGATTCCTACCACCATCGGTGGACTGCTTTCCGCCATCGGAATTGCAGGTATGGACCGCGCACTGCGTGCCAATGTCATCACCAAATCAGGAAAAGCCGTTGAGACAGCAGGAGATGTGGATACACTTTTACTGGACAAGACGGGTACCATCACTATCGGAAACCGTAAGGCTACAGCCTTTCATCCGGTCAAAGAGATTCCTCTGCGCCCTTTTGTGGAAATATGCATGCTCTCTTCCTTAGCCGATGACACTCCGGAAGGTAAATCCATCATCGAATTGGGACGCGAACAAGGCATCCGCATGCATACACTCCAGACGGAAACGAAAGGGGCCCACATAATCCCGTTTACGGCGGAAACCAAATGCTCTGGCGTAGACCTGAAAGACGGTACCCAAATTCGTAAAGGGGCTTTTGATGCCATCCGCAGCCTGACGCAGGCAGCCGGTCATGACTTCCCCCAGGAAACGGAAGATGCTATTCAAAACATATCAGGCAACGGAGGTACTCCTTTGGTGGTCTGTGTCAATCAGAAAGTAACCGGTGTCATTGAATTGCAGGACATTATCAAACCAGGTATAGAAGAGCGATTTGAACGCTTACGAAAAATGGGTGTCAAAACGGTGATGGTAACGGGAGACAATCCCTTGACGGCACAATACATTGCCAAAAAAGCGGGTGTGGATGACTTCATCGCCGAAGCCAAGCCGGAAGACAAGATGAATTACATCCGTCGGGAACAAGCGACCGGCAAGCTGGTGGCCATGATGGGTGACGGTACAAACGATGCTCCGGCTTTGGCACAGGCCAACGTAGGGGTAGCCATGAACAGCGGTACACAGGCGGCAAAAGAGGCCGGCAACATGGTTGACCTGGATAATGACCCGACTAAACTGATCGAAATCGTAGAGATAGGAAAGCAGCTGTTGATGACACGAGGTACACTGACCACCTTCTCCATCGCTAACGATGTGGCAAAATACTTTGCTATCATTCCGGCCTTGTTCATGATTTCTGTTCCTCAATTGGGTGCCCTTAACATCATGGGGCTTCACAGTCCAGAAAGTGCCATCCTGTCTGCCGTCATCTTCAATGCGCTCATCATTCCTGCGCTGATACCTCTGGCGCTGAAAGGAGTTGCCTACAAGCCGATCGGTGCCAGTGCTCTGCTTCGTCGAAACCTGCTTATCTATGGGGTAGGCGGTTTAATCGCTCCTTTTGTGGGTATCAAGCTGATTGATCTGCTCGTTGGACTATTTGTCTAACCTATCTTTCATGATAATTTATTCAAATTATTTTAAATTGACTCGTAAAAATATTCATTATGAAGAATCTTATAAAATCAATAAAACTCACTCTTGTTTTTTGTGTGTTTTTGTCCGTATGTTATGTGCTGGTCCTGTGGGCGTATGCCCAGTTCGCCGCGCCGGGTGAGGGTGGCAATGTCGAAACCGTTAGCCTGAACGGAAAAGTAGTGGGGGTAGCCAACGTCGGACAGCGGTTTACCCAAGATATTTATTTTTGGGGACGACCTTCCTGTGCAGGTGACGGTTACGACGGCACCAGCTCGGCCGGCAGCAACAAAGGGGTAACCAATGAAAGCTACCTGAAAGAAGTCGAGGCCCGGATAGACACCTTTTTGCTGCACCATCCGTACCTGAAACGTGCGGAGGTGCCTGCAGAAATGGTAACGGCCAGTGCCTCCGGATTGGATCCTGACATCACACCTGCCTGTGCCTATGTGCAGATAAAACGGGTAGCTACTGCCAGGGGATTGAGCGAAAAAGAAGTGAAAGCACTGGTGGAAAAACATATCGAAAGACCGCTTTTCGGCGTTTTCGGGCCTTCCAAAATCAATGTATTGAAACTGAATGTTGCTTTAGATGAACATAAGAAAAAACCTTTAATCTGTTTGTAACATGTATACTTTTATCAAAAAAAATCTGCTTCTCATAGGAGTAGTGGCTTGTTTATATCCTTTACAAGTTTCTGCACAAGACAAACTATCCGTCCATGCCAAGGCGGATTTCGTATCTGACTATATCTGGCGCGGAGCCGATCAGCAGTCCGGTTGTTCGGTACAGCCTTCTCTCACGCTGGGCTATGCTGGTTTTTCTCTCAATATTTGGGGTAGCCAGTCACTCACCAAATGGGAAGAAGGAGGTGCCAAAGAATGGGATATCAACCTCGGATATACCTACCGGAATTTTACAGTCACCCTATCCGACTACTGGTGGAGCGGTATCAACCAGCCTTATGGCCATTACAAAAACAGCCATTATTTCGAGGGCACTCTGGCTTACTGCTTTGGCGATACTTTTCCGCTATCCCTTTCATGGAGTACCATGTTTGCCGGGGCAGACAAGAATGAGAAGGGCAATCTGCAGGCATCTACTTACCTTTCGGCCTCCTATCCCTTCCGGCTACCTGCTGACATAGTGCTGACTCCCGCTGTCGGCTTTACTCCCTGGAAAGGAATGTATCACCATAAAGCCGCTTTTACAGACGTATCTCTGAAAGTTTCCAAGGAAGTATCGTTGTCAAACCATTTAACAATCCCCTTATCTGTTCAAGCTATCGTATCACCGGTATATGACCGCACTTACCTGGTAGCAGGGATCGGCATCGGATTTTAACATGTCCACCACCTTGTACTCTTAAGGACAGTGGAAAGGAAAGACTTGTTTTCTCAAAATGAAAAGGTTTCTTCTCAGATTGAGAAAACAGTCTGCCTTTTCATTCCTCTTTTATATCTTCATAGCTGCTGATTTTCAAGTGATAATGAAAGATCTGGAACAATGGCACAGTCTTTGTCTCTCATATAATAAAATAAAAGAACAATGGAAGAATGGTATCAAAGCAATAAAGTTTCTTTTCAGAGAAACAGGGACTGTATGGTCAACTATCGAAATGTTTCATATGCATTAGGCGTGCTTGTACTGGTAGAAGCGGGGTTTTTCGCACTTTGTGCAGGTGTTTCCTTCTACTATCAGGAAGAAGACTATATTCATTTTTTAGAAACGCTGCTTATTAACGTTGTACTTGGTGGACTGCTGCTGTTGGGGGGTAAACGAAATGAAGTATCCATCAATCGACGTGACGGTTATTGTATTGTCAGTCTTTCGTGGATACTGTTTTCGGCACTGGGAATGCTTCCTTTCCTATTTAGTGGATATATTCCATCAATATCCGATGCCTTTTTTGAAACCATGTCAGGGTTCACCACTACCGGTGCCACGATATTGGATCATATCGAAACCCTTCCCCACGGACTGTTGTTCTGGAGAAGTCTGACCCAGTGGATTGGTGGACTTGGCATCGTTCTTTTTACTATTGCACTGTTGCCTCTATTTTCGGGCAGCAGCCAACTGCTCTTCCTGTCAGAGGCAACGGGAGTTACCCATGACAAGATTCACCCCAAAATCAAAGTGATGGCACGGTGGCTGTGGACAATCTATATCGGACTGACAGCTGTGGAAACTCTTCTGCTTGTAGGGGGTGGTATGAGTGGGTTTGATGCCGTCTGTCACGCCTTTTCTACAACCGCAACCGGTGGCTTCTCTACCAAGCAGGCAAGTGTGGCCTATTGGAATTCGCCCTACATTGAATACGTGATTTCAATTTTTATGATTCTGTCTGGCGTCAATTTCTCTCTTTATTATTTGGCTGCTATGCGTGGTAACTTTCGCCATTTATGGAAAGATGAAGAATTACGCTGGTTTCTGAAGTCCGTCGGAATACTCACCCTGTTCATTACTGGAGCCCTATTCCTGACTGACTACTACGATTTGGAAACGTCCTTCCGCAAAGCTCTGTTTCAAGTAGCTACTGCTCATACTTCCTGCGGATTTACTTCAGATGATTACAACTTATGGCCTCCTTGCACCTGGATGTTGCTGATTTTCGCCATGATTTCAGGCGGATGTACTGGATCTACCAGCGGAGGAGTCAAAAACATGCGGTTGCTTATCATTGCCCGTAACATCCGGAATCAGTTCAAACAGATGCTTCACCCTCGGGCTGTTTTACCGGTACGAGTAAACGGTATCTGTGTCCCAGTACGGACCTCTGCTACGGTATTCACTTTTTTCGGAACTTACTTGATATGTATTTTTATAGGGTGGATATTATTGATGTGCTGTGGAGTGGGACTGACCGAATCCATGAGTACAGTGATATCCTCCATAGGCAATGTGGGTCCCGGACTGGGAGCTTTCGGACCGGCTTTCTCCTGGGCGGCTCTTCCCGATGCAGCCAAATGGATACTTTCTGCGTTAATGCTCATCGGGCGTTTGGAGATTTTCGGTATCTTGCTACTCTTTTATCGGGGATATTGGAAAGACGAATAACGGAATCTGCCTCTTTGAGAAGGATGTAGGGTGATTTCCCTAATCGTCAACTCGGGCAGATTGCAAGAATATCAACAGAAATAAACATAAATATGAAAGATAGAAATGATAGAGAAGAAAACGCACAGCATTTCCTACAGCTGATACGGCGTTCACAGCGGGGTGTATTCAAGGTCTATATCGGCATGATAGCCGGTGTGGGAAAAACTTACCGTATGCTTCAGGAAGCACATGAAATGTTAAACAACGGCATTGATGTGCAAATAGGATATGTCGAGACGCATGGACGTGCTGGAACGGAAGAACAGCTAGCCGGACTGCCGATTATACCACGGAGAAAAATCTATTATAAAGGAAAGGAATTGGAAGAAATGGATTTGGATGCCATCTTGCTGTTACACCCAGAATTGGTAGTGGTAGATGAACTTGCGCACACCAATGTAGAAGGAAGCAGGCATGAAAAACGATGGCAGGATGTCATGGAATTGCTTGAAGCAGGCATCAATGTTATCACTGCAGTCAACATTCAGCATATAGAAAGCCTAAATGAAGAGGTAAAAGGAATTGCCGGCATCGAAGTAAAAGAACGGATTCCTGATAAGGTGCTAGAAGAAGCAGACGAAGTTGTGAATATAGATTTGACAGCGGAAGAACTGATCAATCGTTTGAAAGCTGGAAAAATATACCGAAAAGAAAAAATTCCAACAGCCTTGAACCATTTCTTCAAAACTGAAAACATCCTTCAGCTCAGGGAACTGGCTTTAAAAGAGGTTGCCTTTCGTGTGGAACGGAAAGTGGAGAACGAAATTATCAGCGGAGAGAAAGGCGTACATCGCGAACTTTTTCTGGTATGCATCAGCAGCAATGAAATAACTCCCAAAAGGCTCATTCGCCGCACTGCCAGGTTAGCCTCTCGATATGATACGGATTTTTTGGTTCTTTATGTACAGACCCCTGCCGAACATCCGGACCGCATTCCATTGGCTACCCAGCGCCATCTGCTGAATCACTTCAAACTGGCGGCGGAGCTGGGCGGTGAACTGATACAGCGGGCTTCACCGGATGTCATAGATACTATTCAAACGGTGTGCAAAGAGCGTCAGGTCACGACGCTGTGCATCGGACAACCGGCTTTCACCTATGTCTCGACTTTAGTTCATCTGAAACGATACCGGTCTTTTTTGAGATTTCTCTCGGATGAGAACATAAAATTGGTTATCTTTCCGCAGTAATAAACCTAAACCTCAAATCCGCAACCTATAGGGTTTAGTGGGATTTTGCTTGCAAAGCGACTTGAGGTAATACGCTGGTTTAACCAGAAAAGCATGGTCTAGAATCTTGCTATATTGATAACCAAACACATAGTGCATCTCAATCCCAAGGTGGAATCTATGGTTTGAGCTAAAAGAGCATCAAATTGCTCCATAATCGAAAAAAATCCCCCAAAAGGAGTGGGTTTCTCAGATTTAATTTGTACTTTTGCCATGTCATTCAGAATTTTGTTTGTTTTTATTTTGCAACACTGAGATAAGTGAAATTTCTGACATGGCAAAATCCTGGCAACTTTTTGTTGCTCAGGTGCTTATAAAAAATATTAAATGATAGTGTTGCGGAAATTAGGTTAAATAGATTGTTTTATGAATATCAAGACAAAACTGACGTTGAATATCGGTGTGCTGGTAGCCATGATTGTGCTGTTAGTTTCACTCTCTGTCGTCAACTTGCAAATTCTGACCGCCACCGAACCGACTAGCCCGGCGGCCGGTCCCGGTCTGCAACGGGCATTGGTATGGGTCTCCATCATCGGAGGTCTCTGCATTGTCTGCGGCCTTTGGATGTTGAAACAGTTGCCGTCCTCCATCAACAATCCCGTCAAAGAAATTACAGACGGTATCAAGGAAATTGCCAATCACAACTACGAACAGCGGTTGAACCTCGAAAGCAAGGAGTTTGAAGAGGTGTCCAAAAACTTCAATCGGATGGCTAAACGACTGGCTGACTACAACTCTAGCACACTGGCTGAAATAAAGGCAGCCAAGAATTATATGGAAACCATCATCAACAGTGTGAAGGAACCCATTATCGGACTGGACAATGCGATGACCATCCTTTTCATTAACGATGAAGCCCTCAGCATCCTCAACCTTCAGCGAGAAGAAATCTTGCTGAAACCAGCTCAGGAGATAGCCCTGCGCAATGACCTTCTCCGCAGATTGCTCCGGGGATTGCAGGATGCATTCGATGAAAAGAGCACCTCTAAAAACGAGCCGCTTAAAATCTATGCCGACAATAAGGAAAGCTATTTCCAAATGAGGTGCATGAAGACAGGCAGAGAAGGTTCCTCGCAAAAAGAAGGATATGTGATTCTCTTAAAAAACATCACTGAGTTTAAAGAACTGGATTCCGCCAAGACCACCTTCATCTCTACCATCTCTCACGAACTAAAAACACCGATTTCGGCCATTCTGATGAGCCTGCAACTGCTGGAAGACTGCCGAGTGGGCTCTCTGAATGAGGAACAGAAGGAACTGGCTCAAAGCATTCAGGATAACAGCGACCGGTTGCTGAGTATAACCAGTGAATTACTCAACATGACCCAGGTGGAATCCGGTAAGTTACAACTGAAACCGCGCATCACCAAGCCTATCGAGTTGATTGAATATGCCATCAAGGCAAACCGGATACAGGCCGAGAAGTTCAACATTCAGATAGAAGTGCAATATCCGGAAGAGAAGATGGGCAAACTGTTTGTTGATAGTGAAAAGATAGCTTGGGTGCTGACGAACCTACTTTCCAACGCTATCCGGTATTCAGCAGAAAACGGGCGCATTATCATCGGTGCGCGGCAAACAAAGGACAACTGGATAGAAATGTTCGTACGTGATTTTGGAAAAGGCATCGATCCCCGTTATCACCAGAGCATCTTCGAACATTATTTCCGAGTTCCGGGCACCAAGGTACAGGGTAGTGGACTGGGACTATCCATTTCCAAGGACTTTGTCGAAGCGCATGGGGGCACTCTGACCGTAGATAGTGAATTGGGGAAAGGCAGCTGCTTTACACTCCGGTTAAAGGCATAAAATCAAGATACAGAACGTGAAAGTTGTTTCCTATTTCCCCTTTTAAAAAGTTAAATTATGGGATACCGATCATCAAATTTTTGCAGTCTAATTATCCCATATGTGCTAATTTACTTATATTGTTTGTTTTTATTTTGCAACACTAAGATAAGTGAAATTTCTGACATGGAAAAATCCTGAGCAACTTTTTGTTGCTCAGGTGCTTATAAAAAACATTAAATTATAGTGTTGCGGAATCAAGGGAATGCAAAATCCAATATTGTCACAACGCTAAGAACTATAGAACCATATGTTCTGAAAGCCCTTATCAAAGAGGACTTACACAGACATCCTATGAGCAAAATTTCTGAAATAGCAAGTAGAATACCTGATGTTGAAATCAAAGAAATTCGCAAGTTTGTTTATTCTATGGTCGGAACCGGAATAGCGAAGAAAGGCGCTCGTGTAGATTGTAGATACTATTTAATTTGATGGCTAAAAAGAGAGTGTGTCATAAGTCCATGACGCACCCTCATCAACTTAAATTAACGTGACTCATTTTATCCTTCTCCTAAAGCAGAGAGATACCTACATCATCCCTTCCAGTTTTTCCTGTGCCTCGCGCATATCTTTTTCAAAATTCACATGGTCTAGAAGGTATTCCGTTCTGCCTTGAGAAAGAAGAAGATAGAGCTGCGGATTCATGCCCTCTACATACTGGGCGATGGCATACTCTATATCATCACGCTGCGTAGGATTGGTGGAAAATTCGAAAACCCTGAGCTTCTGATGAATAAAGCAATATGCCGACTCTATACAATCTCTGGTGATGCCCCCTGCCAAGAGAGCATCACCATTATTATTCTGATTCATTCTGAATATCCTTTTTATTTCACGCCCTTCATCGACAAGGCGATGCGCTTGCGCTTCAAATCTACTTCTGCCACTCTCACCATCACATGTTCATGAAGCTTTACCACCTCAGAAGGGTCCTGAATGTAACGGTTTGACATCTGGGATACATGAACCAGACCATCGTTGTGGACACCTATATCTACAAAGGCACCAAACTTGGTAATGTTGGTAACAATGCCCGGCACAACCATGCCCACCTGCAAATCCTCTATCTCCTTGATGCTGGCATCAAACTCAAACTTCTCTACCTCACCACGAGGGTCCAAGCCCGGCTTGTCAAGCTCAGCCATGATATCGGTCAAAGTAGGCATACCCACCTCAGCACTCACATATTTCCTGATATCAATCTTCTTCTGCAGCGCCTTGTCTTCTACCAGCTGCTTCACCGTTACGCCCTGATCTTTCGCCATCTGCTCTACCAGCGCATAGCGCTCTGGATGAACGGCACTGTTATCCAAAGGATTCTTAGCGCCTGGAATGCGGAGGAAGCCGGCACACTGCTCAAAGGCCGAAGGACCCAAACGGGGCACCTTCTTCAACTGGGCACGGGAAGCGAAGGCTCCATTCTCGCGGCGATATTCCACGATATTCTTGGCAAGCGTAGGTCCCAAACCGCTCACATAGGTCAGGAGATGCTGCGATGCGGTATTCAGGTTGACACCCACCGAGTTCACGCAACTCATTACCACCGTATCCAGACTCTTCTTCAACTGAGTCTGATCCACATCATGCTGATACTGTCCCACACCGATGCTCTTCGGATCAATCTTCACCAATTCTGCAAGCGGATCCATCAGTCTTCGTCCGATGCTCACAGCACCACGCACGGTAACATCCTCATCCGGGAACTCATCTCTTGCAATCTTCGAAGCCGAATAGATAGAAGCACCATCCTCGCTCACCACATAGATATCTACCGGATGATCGAAATCGATGCTATGCAGCCAGTCGCTGGTTTCGCGGCTTGCCGTACCGTTACCTACAGCCATTGCCTCCACCTGATACATCTTTACCATGCGCAGGATGGCAGCCGTAGCCTCGCTCTTCCTGTTACGGGGAGGATGAGGATAGACAATTTCATGATGAATCAGATTGCCCTGCGCATCAAGACAGCAAGTCTTGCAACCATTGGCAAAACCCGGGTCAACCGCCATCACGCGTTTCTGTCCGAGAGGAGCCGCCAACAGAAGCTGGCGCAAGTTTTCGGCGAAGACCACAATAGCCTCCTCATCCGCCTTCTGCTTGCTGAGCGCAGCAAATTCGGTTTCAATGCTAGGCTTCAGCAGTCGCTTAAAGGCATCATCCACCGCTTCACCCACCAGCGTCTGGCACTCACCGAAACCATGTACATAGTGGCGTTTCAGTTTATCCTGACACTGCTCATCATCAGCCGAGATGCTGACACGCAAGAATCCTGCCGCCTCGCCTCTACGCATAGCCAGCAGTCGGTGCGAAGAACATTTCTTCAATGGTTCTGAGAAATCGAAATAGTCGGAGAAGCGCTGCGCCTCTTCCTCATCCTTCTTCTTGGCTACCACCTTAGAAGTGATGATGGCACCGCGTCTGAACTCACCGCGAATCTGATTGCGACTCTGCTCATTTTCGCTTACGGTTTCAGCGATGATATCTTTGGCTCCCTGAAGTGCAGCCTCCACATCCTTCACCTTATCGCCCACAAACTTCCTGGCAGCCTGTTCCGGATTGCGCTCACGCTGGAAGAGGAGCAGCTGTGCCAGAGGCTCCAAGCCTGCCTCACGTGCTATCTGTGCACGGGTGCGGCGCTTTGGCTTATAAGGAAGATAGATATCTTCCAGTTCGGTGGCATCCCAGCACTGTTCGATGCGTTTTTTCAGTTCATCCGAGAGTTTTCCCTGTTCCTCGATGGTTTTGAGGATAGTCTCCTTTCTCTTCGCCATCTCAGAGAGTTTCTCGTTAGCCTGTGCGATGGCTTCAATGTTTACCTCATCCATATTACCGGTTTTCTCCTTGCGGTATCGCGAGATAAACGGAATGGTGCAGCCCTCTTCGAGCAGCGCCAGAGTATTTTCTACAGCCTGTTCCTTCAGATTGAGCTGGGCTGCTATCTGCTTTGTAAATTGATTCATTTATGATATTAATAAAAAAAAAGATTCAAACTGTTTGTTCATGCAAAGATAGAGAAAAAAGTTGGTTTGCCCAAATATTCCCTCATATTATTTGACGGTTTCACTAAAAAATCGTAGCTTTGCAGCAGAAATAGCTTTAGATCCATTCAGCATGCCTACTTTTCTTGATTTACATCAATAATACGGCTTGTTTTGCAAGAAAAACTGAGAAATAGTTTTGAGTTTCAAGTTATTTCCTATATCTTTGCCGCCGAATTAGAGAGTGCAGGGCATGTCTGGGATGTGCTTTGCTATCATAAATAAAGGGGCTGAAAAGCTACCTGATTAGAGTGATAAAAGAAAGTAATAATTAAAAGAAAAGATTGATTATGAAGAAGATTATGTTGAGCCTTGCTATGGCTCTCGTTTCAGTTTGCGCTAGCGCACAGGTTTACATCGGTGGTACAGCTGGTATTTCCAGCAACAAGATCGGTGATGGTGACAGCAAGACAGCTTACACCTTGATGCCTGAGATTGGTTACCAGTTCAACAACAAGTGGGAAGCTGGTCTCGAGATTGGTATCAAGAAGGGCGAAGTTTGCAAGCTTTCTCCTGTAGGTGAATCTACAACATTCAAAGTTGCTCCTTACGTACGTTACACAGCCGTAGAAACCAAGTTGGTTAACCTCTTCGTTGAGGGTACAATCGGTTACAGCAGCTTCAGCAAGGGCGGTGGCGATTTATACGAGATAGGCATCAAGCCAGGTTTGGCTGTTAAGCTTTCAGACCACGTAAACTTCATCACAAAGGTAGGTTTCCTCGGTTACAAAGGTTATTCTCCTGACCATGGTGACAACTCATCAACATTCGGACTTAACGTAGATGCGAGCAACATTTCATTTGGTGCTATCTACAAGTTCTAATCTTAGGGTGCTCATTTACTCATAAGCAATAATATCAGGGGCGCAAGCGATTCCTTTCATGGAAACAGCTTGCGCCCCATTTTTTTATCTGCAAGCGAACACGCTTTTACTCTTCACTCTTCACCTTTCCTTCGGAAGACCCTGTGTTTATCGGCATTCCGAGGGGTGAAGAGTTTGCAGCGACTCTTCACCACTCTTCACCACTCTTCACCGATTCCAAAGACTAACAGGCGTAAATTGCAGCGCAAGACCGCTAGGAGACCCTGAGGAGGGTGTGTCATAATAATAGTTGGCGCATAATAGTTGACCATCGCATGCACATCACCTGTTGTGCATGCGCATATCAGCTGTTATGCAAGCGCACAACAGCTGTTGTGCGACCGAAGATACAGACTGCCTCAACAACATATTCTTACTCTTCCAACAACATATCCTACTCTTCAAACAACAAGAAAAGTGTGAATCATAAATTTATGACACATCCTCCGCCGAACCAGCTAAGGTGAAGAGTGGGTGAAGAGTGTCCAAGAACTCTTCACCCCTCGAAACGCCCATAAACACTGGGGATTCCGAAGGAAAGGTGAAGAGTGAAGAGTATTTCTTTATCCCTTACTTACAACACTTTTACAGGCATTTACGCTGACTGTTGCAGTAGAACAGCCAACTGGCGAGCGTACGGCTAGTCAACTGTTCTTCATTCGCCAGTACACTATTTCCGATTAACAGCCAACTTATTCCTCGGCAAAATATTCCGGAATACAGTTTATACTGCAACAATAAATAAGGGGCGTGCTTAAATGAACACGCCCCCAGACGAGAGATTTTATGTATTCTTTTCACAAAGAATCCTATTAAACATTATGTATCTAATTTTATTTCATGATGGATGAACTCTAAAAAAGAGATTCTGGCATACTAGTTGTCAAGACAAACCAGTTATTTGGATTACTCTCATCAGTCAACTTTATAGAAGAAGGCTGTTTCGTTGTACCCTGCACCAACTCGACTTTATAAGTCTTGGCCACGTTGGCAGCATGAGTTCCCTCATCACCAGTCAGTGCATAAATCATATACAGCTGACCCCTTCCATAGAAAAACTGACCATTCGCACCAAACTTGCCAGGACAAGCAAATGAGATATGATCATCATCAACGATAGTAGGAGTAATGTCTATGAACGAACCATAGCCTGCCACATTGAACAAGATTCCCCAATGTCCTACATAGCCATCAAACGCAGAAGTGGTAAAAGCAGCATAATAGCAAGGAGAATAATACTTAGAAACCTCCTCATTACCAGCATTCCAATACGCCTGAGTATAGCTACCCATATTAGCTACAGAGAAGAACCAGTCTCCACTGATAACCTGCTCACTGATAGGAGGAACAACGCCCAACATCTTTACAGCGGCATCTGTGGATTCAAACTCATAGTTATCGCCCCCTTTATAGTTGAATCCCTTGACAGTAACGCCATTAAGAGTTATTGGCTCATAAAATTCAATGCCCTTGTCTGTAACAATATAAGGTTCCGTTGTAGAGCCTTCCTCGGCATTAGAACTAGTGAAAGTAATGGTACGATAGCTTGTTGTTGCCACATACTTGACATCATTCACCTCGCAAGTATATTTAGGAAACTGCATTTCCTGCTCCAAATCGTCTATATGATTAATGGTCTCAGTCCAATCGGCATCCTTCGCCATAGGAGTCATCACTATTTTTGTACCACGCTTCTTGCCAAGCATGACTACAGAATCAGCAGTGGCGGTAAGCACCCGGAACTCCAAGTCACCTTCCATACCCTTACCATTATCACCAATACCATCAGGGTTAGCTGGATCGGAGAAGAAATGAATCACCTTATTGTACTCATCAAAAGACAGAACGATACTAGCACTCTGCTCCAATTTATAATGTGATGTGGCTTTCGTGTCTGCACCCAAAGCATCGCTCATGGCAGTAACATTTCCATCTGTTCCAAATTTCAACAACAGATTATATCCACCATACTTGGTATTAGCCTTAGGATAATATTTCATCAGCCATCCATTCTCTGCAGAAGTAAGAACCGTCTTATACTCTGCTATTGCATCATTCACTCGCTCTGCAGAAGGTTTGTCGAACACTTCATCTATGTCGTTGGAACAAGATGT
>VOFI01001510.1_pt1 | contig 53336 bp, 75 predicted proteins | sample 5384131 | NCBI WGS metagenome assembly VOFI01 (sample SAMN12384728, study PRJNA508395) | human gut metagenome | isolation source: healthy gut H | host: Homo sapiens
GAAGAGCCGATACACAGATTGATCAGTTCGCTGACACCATTTCCGGTGTAAATGTCACCGATCGTGACGGCGCCTTTACTGCATGATTGCTTTGCAGAGAAAAGTCCCTGAGAAGGAGAATATCCTTCGCAGTCAGAAAGTTGCTGACTCATATCATAGATAACTTCATCCGGTGTACGGAAGCCGAACGGAGCCGGATTACCGATATTGAGCTTCAGTACATGGGTACCGCGTTCTTCCATACGGGCGCCTTTCTTCAACAAATCCCATTCACGGACATCGTATAATACATTATCGAGTTTGATGATTTTTTGAATATATGCATGGCAGAACTTCCTGCATTATCGTTATCATTTTTGTCGGTTATTGTCTTTTTCATCGGTGTAGTTCCCCTTTTGAAGAGTTTGAAGTTCCGACAGAACCAGAAGTCTTTTAGTGGTAGACGGAGCTTTTGGGGCAACGGGTTGTTTTCCCGAGCAGTAAAGTTTTCCCTGACTGTCACCGAGCAATTAATCGGCATCCACGTGAAGCGTATCTGCCAGAAAATGGAGGATATCATTTCTCGGAACAGTTTTTCCGCTCACGTACTGGCTTACATGGCTTTACCTAATTTTACATTATTTTCTGCGGCGATATGAACCAGATCAATCTGTTTCAGGTTCTGTGCATACATCGCCTCTTTAAGTCTATCTGAGAAAGTTGTCATTTGAAAATCTCCTTTCAAACTAAAAAGTTCAATTTAAAAAATAAAACAGTGAAGTTCAAAACTTAAATTGATTATAGCACTTCGAATGATTTGGTTCAATAACAAATATTATTTTTGGTTCAAAAGTTTGATTCTAGCAACGGCACCCTGAAAAAAGACGGTATCCCGCCAGATTTCAGATGCTCTGGTAACTCAGTTACCGAGTAGTTCACAAATAATGATAAGTATTACGTTTCAGGACGATAAAAGTTCCGGTAACGCATAAAGTTAAAAGTTCAGCAATTGCAACCGAGCACCAGACTCCGTTGATCCCGAGAAGCAGTGGAAGTAGCAGAACCACTGCCATCTGGAAGACCAGTGTTCTGAGAAACGAGATCAGCGCAGAGAGCAGACCGTTGTTCAATGCGGTAAAAAATGCAGAGCCATAAATATTGAACCCGTTGATCAGGAACGCAAAGCTGTACAGACGGAACCCACTGCGTGTCAGTTCAAAAGCCTCTGGTCATAACCGACAAACAATGTGGCGAGTGGTGTTGCGATGAGTCATAAGCGATGATAAATAAGGAAACAGCCCAGGTTCCAATCAGCCGGATACTCTTGTGGAAAGATTCTTTAGTTCATCCTGATTGTTGGCACCGTAGTGATAGCTGACGATCGGGGCACTTCCAATCGCATAACCAAAAGAAGATCGAAACAAAGATAAAATTGACATACATGATCGTTCCGTAAGTGCAACGCCGTCCTCACCGGCAAATTTCATGAGCTACATATTATAAAGAGCATTTACAACAGAGCTGGAAAGATTGGTCATAAGCTCGGACGAGCCATTGGTACAGGTCTTTAATAAGATTCTGCCATGAAAATGTGTTTTTCCAAGCTTTAATAAGCTGGAATTTTTCCGTCCAAAGTAGAATAACGGGAAAAGCCCTCCGATAAACTCTCCGCATACAGTCGCAAATCCGGCACCAGGAAGTCCGAGGTGGAGTACAGCTACAAATAAAAAGTCGAGAACCATATTGGTCACACCGGCGATCACGATCACGCGAAGTCCCAGATGTGGCTTTTCGGCAGTTACAAAAAGTTCTGAAATACATTCTGCAAAGATAAAAGCAGGCGCTGAAATGCAAAGAATACGTCCATATAAAATGCAGTTGTCAAGAAGAGTACCGCTTGCACCGAATAAAATGGCAACCGGTTTTACAAGGAACATACTCAGGGTTGCGATAATGATTCCTCCGATAGCAGTGATATAGACGAGCATGGAAAAATACTCATTGGCATTTTCAATCTTTCCTTCACCAAGTGTTTTTTGCAACAATGGCACTACCACCGGTTCCGATCATGAAGCCGAGAGCGCTGATGCCCATCAGGAAAGGCATGATCAGATTAACCGCTGCAAAAGCGCTTTTTCCAACAAAGTTGGAGACAAAAGTCCGTCAACCACACTGTAAATGGATGTGAAGATCATCATTATAATAGAAGGAAACACAAATTGTAGAAGTTTTTTATAAGTAAAGTGTTCGGATAATTGAATTTTTCATAGTTATAGATCCTCCTCAAGGTTAGAAAGCCTAGAACGTAAGGTCTGATTATATTTGGCATTCAGGCGCAGAAGCTGTTCACATTCTTCGGGACTGAAAGAAGCTAAAGTATCATTTTCGATCTGGATGAGAGGAAGCGTTTTTTTCCTGAATAAGCTTTTGCCGGAAGCTGTAAGATGGATATGCATACTTCGTCCTTTTCCGGGTGAGAGGGTAAGATAACCGTCGGTCTGGCAGTTTTCGTATAGATGAATCAACCGTCTGCTTTGGCATGCAGGAAGCTTTGCAGATATCACGCCGCAGGCAGTTATCGCCTATTTCAAAAATTGTATAGAAGATGTCTAACGCACTGTCCGAAAGTAAAGTTTTCGGGCAATCTCGTGATAGATGTCATTTGCTTTTTATATATGTGATTGTATTCTTTTTAAATATTTGCTGATAAGTACAGTAGAATCCGTGTTCATGGTTCACCTCATTTAAATAATTATGTAGATTTCGAAATCAGATGATAGTAAGTCTGAAATCGTACTCGGTATATTGTAGTCTGAATTCGGACTTATGTCAAGCGGATAATAAAAAGAAATAAGCTGTGCATAATGCATAAAATCTATAAATTTTTAAGGAAGGATTAAGGCTGTGTATGTATAATATCGAAAAGAAAAAAAGCTATGTAATCATGTGATTTGTATACATTACAATACAAGTATAGAGAAAATGAAAGTTGTATTGTTAGTTTATGAAAATTTTACACATAACGCACAAAATCTAGTTTTCACTGAAAAAAACGATCACTATAAGGACATAATGCACAAAATGAATAAAAAACATTACATTTTTGGTGGATAAAATACACGTTTAAAATACAACTTTGAACAAAAACTTTCTTGTATTTTCTTGAAAAGCACGGACTCAAATAATATAATCAAATCATCAAGAAAACGGAGATGGAGGAGAAGATATGAAAAAAGTTTTCAAAAAAGTAACAGCAACTACAATGGCAGCCTACAATGGTAGTCGGACTTGCAAAGATGTGGTGGTAGTGGAAGTGGATCTTCTGACAAGAGTGCTTCAAAATCAGGCAAGATCAAAATTGGTGTTTCTATTTGGTCTTCAACAGACGTACTTGGATCACAGTGTAAGAAGATCCTTGATGAAGCAAACAAAAGCTCTTGATGTCGAAGTACAGTATGTTGACCAGGGACATGTTTCTGAAAAAGTTACAGCATCTGTAGAACAGCTTGCAAAGTTAAACAGGATGCCAGGGAATCATCATCTGTAACTCATCTGATACAGAAATGACATCTGCTATCAAGACATGTAATGACAACAAAGTTTATCTTGCACAGTTCTTCCGTGTAATCAGTGAAAAGAACAGCGCAGATATTTATCAGGTAGCTAAAGATTCTGATTACTACATCGGAGCTGTACATGAAGATGAACCGGCAAACGGTGAAGAACTTGTAAACATCCTTCTTGAAAAAAGGAGATCGTAACATCGGTCTTATTGGCTGGGAGCAGGGAGATGCTACATGGCTTGGAAGATGGGAAGGTTACAAAGCAGGCGTTGAAAAATGGAATAAAGAAAACCCGAACGATAAGGCAACTCTTTCTGAACCACAGTATGCAGGTACAACTTCAGAAGGTGGATCAAAAGCAAAGAGAAGCTTTAATGGCAGCAGATCCAGATCTTGATGCACTGATCCCAGCTGGTGGTGGTGGAGATCCACTTCAGGGAGCAATCGCAGCAGTTGAACGTGCAGGCAAGACAAGTGATATTGATATCGTTTCTACAGACTTCCTCCCAGACCTTGGAGAAAGACTTGAAAATGGATCTATGGCTGGTGAATCTGGCGGACATTACTGTGACCCGCTGATTTCCTTCATGATGGTTTACAATGCAATCAAAGGAAACTACAAAGACTTCGGTGGCAAATTCGAAGATGTTCCATTCCCATATCTGTATGTATCATCACCAGATGACTACAAAGCATATGAGAAATATTTTGTAGACCAGCTTCCATACACAGATGAAGAACTGGTTGATATGTCTAAACTCAGCATGGAAGACTTAAAGGCAACAGTCGCTAAGTTATCTATTGAAGATGCAAAGCATCACGTGCAGGTAACTAGGATAGACAAATAATAACGACTATTAACTCGGAAAGGGTGACGTCGCAAAGGCGATGCCACCTTTTCTAAATCAGAAATGACAATTATGAAGAGGTAGATAATATGGGCACTAGTAAAAAACTTTCAGGGAAAGTGATGGGATATCTGATCTTAATCGGTCTGGTCGTACTTTCCTGGCTGATCTTTAAAATCTTGACACCACATAACTTCGGTTCCTTTTCCAATATGCTCAATTACTTTCAGGCGAGCCTGATTGCTACCGTAGGTGCAGTTGGTTTTTATTTTGTAATGGTAATGGGAATGTTCGATTTCTCAATTGGTGCAAACATCATGCTTTCCGCAATCGTTGGATGTGTATTTGCAACCAGATTCAACATGGGCTATTTGGGACTTATTATTGGATGCGTTCTTACAGGCGCAATCGTTGGAATACTGAACGGTATCTTCTATGTAAAGCTTCGTATTCCATCAATGATCGTAACAACCGGTCTGGCTCTTATTTATGAGTCAATCGCAAACTATATTGCAGGCGGTGTTGAGCAGACGCTTCCGGCAAATATTCGTGCATTTGGTCAGATGCCATGGGATATTATTCTTGCATTAGTGGCTTGTGTAGTAGCTTACATATTCTTAAACTATACTAAAATCGGAACTTATACCTATGCAATCGGAAGTGATGAATTCGTTGCAAAGAATATGGGTATTAACGTAAATAAATATAAAGTACTTGCATTTATCTTAAGTGGTGCGTTCCTTGGGGTTATGGCAATCCTGACAATCAGCTATGGTTCATCTATGGTAGCTGTTACCGGAATGGCATCTATGAGCCGAAACTTCGTTCCGACCATGGGATGTTTCTTCGGCCTTGCATTTAAGAAATACGGAATGCCGCCTTCCGGCAATCATCATCGGTGAGTTCGTAATCAACATCATTTTCTTCGGTTTCATTGCTCTCGGAGCACCGACTGCAATTCAGGATGTTATCACAGGACTTGCACTGCTTATTATCATTACTGTGACAACAAAGGCTACTAAGGGCGAAATCGTCAAGTAATGAAGGGAGGAAGACAGCAATGAGTGAAGTAAGATTACAGGTAAAAAATCTTTGTAAAAACTTCGGTATTACAAAAGCAGTTCAGAATGTATCCTTCAATGTAAATAAAGGAGAGGTTCATGCGCTGATCGGAGAAAATGGTTCTGGTAAATCGACGCTGACCAACATGCTGACCGGCATCTACAGTATCGGAAGCGGTACCTTCATTCTGGATGGGAAAGAGATTCATCCGAAGAATCAGGTAGAAGCCAACAACGAGGGTGTTTCTATCATCGTACAGGAGTTAGGAACTTTGTCAGGACTTACAGTAGCGGAAAATATATTCCTGGGACACGAAGATCAGTTCGTACATATGGGAATTAAAAATACAAATGCCATGAACAAGAAAGCAACAGAGCTTTTAAAGAAATATGGTTTTGACAGAATCAAAGCAGGCTGATATGATCGATCATTACAATTTTGAAGACCGTAAGCTGGTTGAGATTGTAAAGGCTACATACTTTGATCCGAAGATTGTTGTTATTGATGAGACAACAACTGCTCTTTCACAGGAAGGACGTGAAGAGTTTTTACAAACATATGGAAAGAATCAAAAAGAGTGGAAATACAGTTATTTTCATTTCTCATGACCTTCCGGAAATTCTTGACAAGTCTGATACAATTACAATTCTTCGAGATGGTGTTTACATCGATACCGTTAAGAGTAAAGATGTAACAGAAGATGATCTGAAGAAGCTGATGGTAGGACGTGAAGTAACAGGTGATTATTATCGTGCAGATTATGGCGAAAAAGTATCTGACGAAGTTGTATTATCAGTAAAGAATGTTACTGTTCCTGGATTGATCGAGTATGTAAGTTTTGATCTGCACAAAGGTGAGATCCTTGGATTTGGTGGACTTTCCGAGTCTGGTATGCATGAGATCGGTAAAGCTATTTTCGGTGCATCTTATGACCGTACAGGTAGCGTAACACTGGCAGATGGAACACAGATTAATGATATTCCGACTGCGATCAAACACAGCATTGCGTACACATCAAAAGACCGTGATAATGAATCTGTTGTTCTGAATCAGAGTATCGGAGACAATATCTGCCTCCCATCACTGGATGAACTGGCAGGAAAGTCACATCTTTTAAGTGATAAGAAGCGTAAAGAATTTGCAGACAAATATGCAAAACAGATGTCTGTAAAGATGGTAGATGTAAACCAGTTTGTATCAAATCTTTCAGGTGGTAACAAACAGAAAGTCGTTCTGGCAAGATGGATCGGAAAAGATTCCGATATCGTTGTACTCGACAGCCCGACACGTGGTATTGATATCAAAGTTAAACAGGATATTTACCAGTTAATGAATCAGATGAGAAAAAACGGAAAATCCATTATCATGATTTCGGAAGAGCTGATGGAGCTGATCGGTATGTGCGACCGTATCGTAATTATGAAAGATGGAAAAAATCAGTGGTCAGCTGGATAGAGATAAGAACCTTGATGAAAACGGTCTTATTTCTATGATGGTATAAGGAGGCAGCTATGGGAAGTCAAGTAAGTGCAAAAACAAATGATAAAGAGCAAGAAAGCTGAAAAAGGCATCTAAAAAATGGCCTTAATTCGTTGCTCCTGCCAATCGTAGGATTGGTTGTTATTTTCCTGTTATTCAATGTCCTGACAGATTTCCGTATGATGGGAAATATGTCACTGGTACTTTCACAGGTATATGTGACGATGATTTCTGCGATGGGCGTATTTTTCATTATGACAATGGGTGGTCTGGATTTCTCTCAGGGATCTATCCTCGGAATTTCTTCCATTGTGGTATGTATTCTTTCACAGAAAAGCATTCCACTCTCGCAATTATCGGTGGCATTGCATCTGGTGCGGCAATTGGAGCTCTGAATGGTTACTTCTATGTATTCCGTAAGATTAAATCCTTCATTGTTACAATTTGTACCATGTTCTTATTCCGTGGATTTATCAAATACTTTACAACAAATGCACCTGTTGCGGGTTCTGCAAAACTGATCAACTATGACAGTACAGGACTTAAGATTGCATGTACGGTAGTTATTTTGATTATTGGATTCATTGCATTCCGTTATACAAAGTTCGGAACTTATCTGAAAGCAATCGGAGCCGGTGAAAAAGCAGCAATGTTCTCTGGTATCCGTACAGATAAGATGAAATTCCTCATCTATGTACTTGCAGGTGCAATTACAGGATTTGCGGCATTTATCAATGTAATCAAGGTTGGTTCCGTTACTTCTACAGCAGGTAACCAGCTTGAAACCCAGATTATGATTGCACTGGTACTGGGCGGTATGCCGATTTCCGGTGGTGCGAAGGTACGTTTTGAGAATATTGTTGTTGGATCTTTACTGTACATCGTACTGAACAGTGGACTGACAATGATGGGATTCACAACACAGATGATGCACTCATTCAGGGGGTTGTATTCCTGATCTTTGTGGCAGTATTCGCAGACAGAGAATCTATCCAGGTAATCAAATAATAATTTACATATTGGGGAACTGACAGTTCTCGTTTACGAGAAGAATTTTCCGGATGTATACAGATCGGAAGTCAGGATTTGCAGTCCAAATAAGATTGCGGATCCTGATTTTTGGTCTATGTGGCAGAAATGGAGAGTTTATGCATAAGACAGAACAGGAAGGACTTAAATACCAAAAATTATATAATTGGGCACACACACTGATCACCAGTGGTGTGATTAAAAATATGGATAAATTTCCGTCAGAGACAAGCCTTCAGAAGAAGTTTGGATATTCCAGGCAGACGGTAAGGACTGCATTGCAAAGAACTGGAGGAAGAAGGCCTGATTACCCGTGTGAGGGAAGCGGAACCTATGTTTCTTATGACAGCAGTGGAGTAAATGGAGAAAGACCACAAATAGGTCTTCTTTTGAGCTATTATTCTGATTATCTGTTTCCGCGGGTATACGACGGGATTGAAGCTTCGCTGACAGAAAAAGGATATGGAATTGAGGTTGCGGTAACGAAGAACCGCCTGAATGATGAGGCGATTTATCTGGAAGGTCTGCTCAAAGGAAATGTCAGTGGTCTGATCATTGAAGGATCGAGATCGGCATTTCCAAATCCAAACATTCGTCTTTATAAAGAAATCAAAAGAAGAAATATTCCGACACTGTTTATCCACAATCATTATGAAAATATGCCATTTGACAGTGTAGAAATGTCGGATTCCAGATCAGCTTACGAGTTGACCAGGATTCTGATCGAGAACGGGCACCGAAGGATTGGCGGAATCTTCAAGTATGATGACAGGCAGGGGATTGAGCGGTACAAAAGGATTTGTTCAGTGCCTGTCAGATTACGGCGTGAAATTTGATGATGACTGTATTCGTTGGTATTCGACGAAGGATATGGAGGAGAAACTGAGCAAAAAGGGACTGCTTAGGATGTACAGACGGACGAAGGATTGTACGGCGATGATGGTCTACAATGATGAGGTGGCGGATTATTACATGGAGTTCCTAGAGAGGGCTGCATGTGCCGGAGGACATTTCGCTGGTATCTTTTTGATGATGCAGAGCTTCAGGATTCGAGTACCAGTATTCAGCTGGTGACAGCGGTGCATCCAAAGTATCAGCTCGGACGTATCACAGCAAAACATCTTCTGCGGATGATGGAGGATCCGGAATGGCAAAGCAGAAAAATTATTCGTACCGGTTTCCTGTAAAGATTAGAGATGGAAATTCAGTGCGGAAAATATAGAAAGAGTGAAAAGCAGGTGACGAAATCCGGAAGGACTGTCATCTGCATTTTCAATATAAAATTTTATCCCATAATCGTGAAAAAAAAGTAAAAATTATTTCAGACAGTACTTGAGATTTGTCAAAAGAAAGGAAGAGAGATCATGATCTATAAACAGATCATTCGGATTGCGATCGGAGAAAAGGGAGAGCCATTATTAAAGGTGATTGATTCCTGTAACGAGGTGTGTCTGAAGGTAATCAGTACTGTTATGTATTTTACACCGATTGGTGTATTTTGTACCATTGTTCCGGTTGTAGAAGCAAATGGAACGAGTACGATCGTATCACTGGCAACACAGCTGGTCATTCTGTATGTTGCATTTTATGGATTTGCATTTATTGTGTACGGCGGTGCAGTAAAATTTCATGGAAAGACAAGTCCGTTCAAGTTTTTCCGTGCGATCATGCCGGCAAAGACTGAATGCATTCGGAACCTGTTCAAGCTCGGCAACCATTCCGATCAGTAAGAGTTGTGTGGAGAATGAACTTGGTGTTTCCAACCAGATTTCCAGTATTGCAATCGCATCCTTTGCGGCACTTGCTACGATGGCAGGACTTCCGGCAGGTGTTATGGGCGTTTATATCAGTATCAATACGCTTTGCGATATGGGAGCAACCTGTGTAAATGTTATTGGTGATATGGCAGGCTGTGTGGTATTGCAGGAGAAGATTGATCTGGAGTAGGACGAAAGAAAATAGACGAAAACATAGGCAGCTGGTCTGAAAAGATCAGCTGCCTTTTACATATTATTCATCTAATAATTTGAATTTCATATACACCGGATCATGATCCGAGTAGCTATATCCGGTATTTACATTTTCATATTCTGTGTATTCAATATTATCGGAAGTAATAAATCCGTCCAGCGTCACCGTGTAGGTCACACCAGGTACATATTCCATATCTGCATTCCGTGCACTGTCCCAGAGAGCATCCTTTTCACTGTCAGAAAGATTGTCCAGGCAGAATGAAAAGTGTTCCGGAAGCTCTTCGCGTGGGAATGGATAAGCCCAGGACTCACAATTTTCTGCATCTTTTTCGGATGCTTTAAGGTCATGGTTGAAATCACCACCGCAAAGTACATAATTACCGGCTTCGCATTCCTTTTTCCATATCTGCACTCAGCATACGGATCTGTGCTTCGCGAATCGCATCACTGTTGCCGTAAGCAGACATGTGAAGCAGGAAGATAACCAGTTCCTTCCCGTTATCTACAGGGACTCTGGAAATGCTGTAACAGCGGTCAAGGTCAAAGAACTTGCTGAAGCTTGTCGATATCGGAAAGCTTCTTCTCAGAGAATCCGTAACCGGATATTTGGAGAAAAGAGCAAGTCCGGAACGGCTGCGACCATGCGGCTGTGTGAATGGATAAAAAAGGAATGCGGAATCGTAATTCTGTGCAAATACTGTATTGTAACTTGGAATCGTATCCTTTAAAATTGAATATTCATCTACATGGTAGCTTCGTGTAGAGTTCAGATCAACTTCCTGGATCAGTGCAAAATCAGGATCTTTAGAAGCAACCAGCTCTCCGGCACTCTGAATATCAGATTCGACACTCTCCTTACTTTTTGCCCAGGAAGATTTTCCGCCGTCCATAAAAAGCTGAAGTCCGGCGTGTAGGCTCCGAAACCAACATTGTAGGTCAGAGCGGAATATTCTTTCTCGGTTGTCAGTGTGTCAGGCTGCGGCATTGTTTCATCGGAAGTTTTCTCGATCTTCAAAGCCTGATTATCCGGAATGCGGTGATAGCTTGCAAAGAGATAGATCAGATATGCAATCAGCGCAACCAGAATGATAAGCAGGAAGATTCCGAGAACTTTTAATATCTTTTTATGTTCTTTTTCATAATATCCCCTTTTTGTTTGTTAAATTTCAGATAAATCTATGTAAAATATAAGTTTACTATAGCATGTCTAAAAGATTATTTCTATAGAATTGAGAAAAGAAAACAGGTATAGTAAACTATAAAATAAAGCGAAATATCTCATTGAAGTTCTTCTTGCATCCCGTTATAATAGGAAATGGAGAAATGAAATCACAATAATATTGGGGAAATAATATGTGATTAGATCCGAGTATTTATTTAATGTTTGGGAGGTTTACCATGAACGAAAAGAATTACAGCAAAAGTACCAGTATTTGAGAACGGACTTGCACAGCCGGTATTTCCACTTACAGATGGAAAGACAGGAGAAAAGTATGATCCGGCAACATCCAGTATCGTAAGATATTGTGTTTATGTGGAAACGGATTACGATGTGGACGGAGATGGAAAAAGAGATCTTGTGAAAGCTGTTGTCCAGGTACCAAGAAGTGCAGTAGAGGGGGAATTATAAGGCTGCAACTTTATATGAGGCACGTCCATATGCGCGGGAGACCAGGAAGATGGATATCCGCATATGAAAGAAGTGGCAGAAAAAGAATATCATCCGGTTAATTTTGCAGATCTTGACAAAAAGTGGATGCGCATGTTCCGCAGGGATGTATCAGTGCAATGGATCTTTCTTTAAAAAGCAGATCCGGCAGACTGGTATTATCCGGATAAAGGAAATAATAACATTATGGTTTTTGAAAATATCGACACCTTTGATTATTATCTTGTACGTGGATTTGCAGTTGTTTTAAGTGCGGATTTGGTTCAAAAGGATCTGACGGATTCAATTATGTTGGTTCAGACTATGAAAGAGACGCTTTCAAAGCAATTGTAGAATGGCCGCATGGAGACCGTATCGGATATGCAGACCGCGAAGGAACGGTTGAGACAAAGGCAGACTGGTCAAACGGAAAGGTTGCCATGACAGGAAGATCTTACGCTGGAACCATGCCGTTTGCAGTGGCAACAACAGGAGTAGAAGGACTGGAGACAATCGTACCGATCGCAGGAATCGCGGACTGGTACAGCCAGCAGAACATGCAGGGCGCACAGCGGTACTGGCCGAAAGAAATGCTGAACAGCTTCCTTGCCTATTTTTGTTCCAGCCGCTATAATGATGAGACATTAACCGAGAAGCGCGGGAGGATATGGCAAAGATTCCATCATGAGATGAGCCTTCAGCAGATCAAGGGTGGATTTGACTATAATCCGGAATTCTGGGGTATGGGAAATTATCGTCTTCATGCAGACCGGATCAAATGCAGTGCACTCATCGTACAGGGACTGAATGACGAGAACGTGTCTACCAAGCAGTATGAGATGATGTACAAATCTTTCCAGAAGGCAGGAAAGAATGTAAAAGCAATCCTTCATCAGGGTGCACATATCACACCAACGATGCCGAAGCGATATGGAATCCTTGTGGATGGTAAATTCTATGATGATATTATCAATGAATGGATTTCTCATTATTTATACGGAGTTGAAAATGGTGCAGAGAACAGACCGGCAATCCTGGTGCAGATGAACTATGACCAGAGAAAATGGGAGACAGCAGATTCCTGGGAGACAGCATATAAGATGAATCTTACATGCGAAGAACAGGGAACAACTGTAATCGATACAGACTGGGAAGCAGCGGGTGTCAGTGCAGAGAACTTCGATGATGTGATGGGTGTGAGATCAAGCAATATGGCACAGCGTTATGTGACGGATCCATTTAAAGAGGCAGTGACATTACAGGGAACAACCTGCGTAAGATTAAGAGCGCGTTAAAAGATGGAGATGCAGAAGCAGATTTCAATCCGGTAAACAGTAATGATGCAGATACTCTGACGATAAGCTTGGAATGCATGAAATGTCAGGACGTATGGATGATGTGAAGCTTACTCTTCTTCTTTGTGACGTGTGCGATGAAGAATTTGACAGCATTCAGTCTGTAGATCCGCAGAGAAATACAATTCCGGTCAATGTGGTAAAAGAAGGCGGAATTATCAGCGGAGGAGAGGTTCCGGCATGGAATGAAGCGGAGTTTGCTACTGTACATAAGAAATACCGTGTGATCACACGGGCATTTGCAGATCTGTGCAATCCGGAAGCAGGATATGAACCGGAGACAGCACAGAACAGTATCGAACTGAAAAAGGGTGAATACCATGATTACCATATTTATCTGAATGCGACCAGATATACGGTAGAGCCTGGACATAGCCTGGCACTGGTCATCACGACAGAAGATCCGATCAACTGTCTGATCCACAAGACCTATTCTGTGGAAATCGAGAATGCATCAGTGACAGCGGAAGTTCCGATGACTGAAGCGGTAGAAAATCGCGTGATGACGAGAAAATAAATTACATAAAAGGATAGTTATATAAGTATTTCATGAAGGATCACCAATTCCCCGGAAACAGGTTTTGGTGGTCCTTTTTCACAGTAATGCAGATGTAGCCTATGCTTCACAAAAATTTTTTCACATATATCGGGATAATTCTTTTTATTTTTTGTAAATATTGTAAAATAATTAGAAATGGAAATAACAGGAAACTGCGTAGTAGAAGTCTGGAGGACAAGACATGAATGCGGAAGAACGAATGACAAAAGGACAATTAGAAGAAGAAATCTGACATTTTCGGAAGATCTTTCAGGAGATTCGTCTTTTTCCCAATTGGAAATATATCCGATATCGATGAAGAATGTAGAAAAATCAACGAGGGGCAGAGCTGCTATCATTATTGAAAACGGGAAACACCCTGTGATAACTGTGTAGCGATGCGTGCGACGACCACGAAAGAAGAAAAAAAGGAAAGCTGGAGATTGTAAATGGCAGAATTTATCGTGATCGCACGTTATATAGAAGTGGATGAGAAGCCATATGTGCTCGAGCTGATCCATTGCCTGGATAGCTGACTAAAAGAAGAATTTGAGACTATGAAAGAGCATACGCTGATTGGTGCTTCTATGCTGGATAAACTGGAGCATTATAAGGATGAGAAGATGATCAAGGTCGCGTACCAGATCTGCAGATGGCATCATGAACGTTATGATGGTAAAGGGTATCCGGATGGTCTGACCGGAGAACAGATTCTAATTGCGGCATAGGTTGTATCTGTGGCAGATGTTTATGATGCACTGGTTGGCAAGCGTGTATATAAAGATGCGTATTCACATGAGCAGGCGATGAAGATGATCCTAAACGGAGAGTGCGGAGCGTTCAATCCGCTTTTAATGGAAGTTCTTGTGGAAATTCGGGATAAAATAAAGAAGAAATACGTTACGAGGCATAAAAAAAAGAAGAAACGTCCGCCATGAAAAAGCAGTTGTATTTCCCTAACGATTGTGTATAATAAATGAAATATTCATTTTATATACCAAAAATAAGAAAATGAAAGATGAAGAGGAAAATCTTTCAATCCTGGAGGGGAATAAGGGATGTTATCTACAATTGAGTCGGTCAATAATGTAGTCAATAATTTTATCTGGGGTGTGCCGGCAATGATCTGTATCATCGGAGTAGGACTTCTGCTCAGTGTCAGAACCGGATTTATCCAGATCAGAAAATTTCCATACGCTATGAAGGTGACGATTGGGCGCATGCTTCGGAAAAAAGATGCCACAGATGGTGCAATGACACCATTTCAGGCGGTCTGTACCGCGCTGGCGGCGACGGTCGGAACAGGAAATATCGCCGGAGTCGCCGGAGCTATCGCCATCGGAGGGCCGGGCGCTGTGTTCTGGATGTGGGTTTCAGCGCTCCTTGGAATGTGCACAAAATTTACAGAGGTTACCCTGGCAGTACATTTCCGTGAAAAGAATGCAGAAGGGGATCTGGTCGGTGGCCAATGTATTATATTAAGAATGGTCTGAATAAAAACTGGCACTGGCTTGCATATTTGTTTCTTTGCATTCGGAGTTCTGACTGTATTTGGAACGGGAAATGCAACACAGGTGAATACAATTACAACAGCAATCGATTCCGCATTATTCAATTATGGGGTGATTGGAGTGGATGGAAAGCAAAGACGGTCAATCTTGTGATCGGAATTGTGCTTGCGGTGTTGATTGCACTGATCCTTCTCGGTGGAATCAAGAGAATCGGACAGGTAACGGAAAAGCTTGTACCGTTCATGGCGGTTATCTATGTTCTGTTAGCGCCGGAGTGGTTCTGTTGAATTTAAAAAATATACCACATGTATTTGTTTCAATTTTTGAAGGTGCATTTTCTCCGGCTTCTGTTACAGGCGGTGCAGTGGGAAGTTTCTTTATGAGTATGAAAAAAGGTGTATCAAGAGGAATTTTTTCTAATGAAGCAGGTCTTGGTACAGGTTCGATCGCCCATGCATGTGCTGATACCAGAAACCGGTCAAGCAGGGATTTTTTGGAATTTTTGAGGTGTTCGTAGATACGATCGTGATCTGTACACTGACCGCACTGGTAATCCTGTGCAGCGGAGTTCCGATTGGTTACGGGGAGGCAGCAGGTGCGGAGCTTACGATTCTTGGATTTACTTCTACATACGGAGGCTGGGTTTCTATCTTTACAGCAGTTGCCATGTGCTGCTTTGCGTTCTCAACGATTATCGGATGGGGACTTTATGGAACCAGATGTATTGAATTTTTATTTGGAACGAAGATCAACAAACCATTTATGGTACTTTATTCGCTGGTAGCGATCGTCGGTGCTACGATGGATCTTGGTCTGATGTGGAGTATTGCGGAGACATTTAACGGACTGATGGCAATCCCGAACCTGATTGCAGTATTCCTGTTATCAGGAGTTGTGGTAAAACTTGTAAAAGAATATTTTGCAAAACCTGGCAGAAAGTGAATTTTGCTTTCTGCCAGGTTTTTTAATTTCCAAAATTAACACCATACACTTGAAAGTGGGCTTCAATTCGGTGTTTGGCTTCCCATAAAATCTGAACAACTTCTTTTTTTTTTCCCCAGAAATACGGAAAGTTGGCATGGATACACTTAAAAGCCGCGATTGGCGTATTATTGTAATCCAGTGGTAAATGGTGATCCGCAAAAAGCAAAAAGACAGATGGATCGGTACATAGAATGGAAGAGCAGAAGAATATGTATTTGGATATTCCATATTTAATGATCTTTCTTCAAGAGATCTGCAGACCAGACATGGACAGTGGCTGATTGCAGAATTGTCCAAAGGAATTACTCTGGAGGCTGGTGACATTATTGCAACCGGTACACCAGTTGTTACAGTTTTTGATGAAAAAGAAAAACCGGATTATGAAGGGAATAAAAAGGTAATTGATTTCCTGATTGAAGGAGGCGTTGATGGAATTCTTGTGTTGGGATCGTCCGGTGAATTTACAGGACTTACGAAACAGGAGAAACATGATTTCTTCAAATTCTATGCAGATATACTGCAGGGCGCACAAAGCTTTATGCTGGAACCGGAAGCCTTAATTTTGAAGATACTGTGGCGTTGTCAAATGAAGTGAATGAAATGGGCTATGAAGGAGCAATGGTTATCGGACCATGTTATTATGCACTGGATCAGGAAAAGATTTTTGTATATTATGATACGCTTGCAAAGTCAATAAAAGGAAATCTTTATATCTATAATTTCCCGGCAAGAAGTGGACATTCCATCGCTCCGGAAACCTTGAAAAAAACTGGTAGAAAATAATACTAATATTAAAGGTTTAAAGGACTCCGTGTCAGAACCAAATCATACAAATGAACTGATGCCACTCTATGACATGGATTCAAATTTCTCGCTCTTGTTCAAAAAACTAATGCAACATAGAGGAGTAGAAGTTTTGGATCGTGCAATTTTCCCATACAATCAGATGGATGAAGAAGTGTATAAAAAAGCAGAAAGCTTGATGGATAAGGTGATTGAGGAGTATCAGAACCTGAAATAAGAAGAAACAAACAAAGCAGACATTCTGAAATGGAGAATCATCCGTTCCGGTATCAGCCGGGGACTGGGAGAGATTCTCCATTTTTATTTAATCATGATTTATTCATTTACTTCAAAACGCCAGTGCTGTCTGACACCTGGATATTTCTGGTGATCGACTTCGCTCATAAACATATCATATGGTCTTGCACAGATTTTGAATGGTGCATACATGGCCTGGTATACAACCAGCTTTTCGCCTGTTTCGGTATGTTCAGCAAAAGCCAGTACCTTGTAGAGGTATTTGGTGCTCTCTTCTGATACCCATTCTCTTTTGAAATGGCGCACAATATCTCCGACATGGATTTCACGGAGAGGTTCTGTGTCATTTTTTTTCTGGTGTCGGCAGAAAGCGTAAAGGAGCAGACTGTGCTTCTGGGATAATCGTACTGGTTTGTGTTGAGGCAGACGATTCCGGTGGGAAATTACAGACGAAGAATCTATTTTATTTTCCGGAGATGATCTGGAACGACAGATTGATAATGTTAAGACATATCTTCTGGCAAAAGGATAGCCATTTGAGGTAATAAGTGATATCGGTTCCGGAATTGATTATAAGAAAAAAGGGCTCCAGGAATTGATCAGGCGAATATCTCAAAATCAGGTTGAAAAGGTTGTTGTTTTATATAAAGATCGGCTATTGCGATTTGGTTTTGAGTTGATAGAATATATCGCTTCACTTTATAATTGTGAGATTGAGATTATTGATAATACTGAAAAATCCGAACAGCAGGAACTTGTTGAAGATCTGGTTCAGATAATCACAGTATTCAGTTGTAAATTACAAGGAAAACGAGCGAATAAAGCTAAGAAACTTATCCGAGAATTGATACAGGAGGAAGCAGATGGTAAAAGCCATAAAAGTAATGTTGATACCAAACAATGTACAGAAAACTAAGATGTTTCAGTACGCAGGTGCTTCAAGATTTGCTTATAACTGGGCTTTGGCCAGGGAAATAGAAACCTATGAAAAAGGCGGCAAATTCCTTTCGGATGCAGAACTCAGAAAAGAATTTACAAAGCTTAGACATTCTGATGAATATGCATGGCTGCTGAATATTTCAAATAATGTAACCAAACAGGCGATCAAAGATGCCTGTACTGCTTATAAGAACTTTTTCAAGGGCTTGCAGAAATTCCCAAGATTCAAGTCTAGAAAGAGATCAATGCCGAAGTTCTATCAGGACAACGTTAAGATACAATTCAGTAATACCCACGTTAAATTTGAAGGATTTTCTTCCAGCAGGAAGGCAAATAAACAAAAAAGGAATTGGGTAAGACTTGCAGAACATGGACGTATTCCGACAGATGCTAAATATATGAATCCGCGAATATCCTTTGATGGATTGAACTGGTGGATCAGTGTATGTGTAGAATTTCCTGACTGCAGGGAAACACTTAATGATGATGGAGTCGGTATAGACTTAGGAATTAAAGACTTAGCTGTCTGCTCTGATGCCGTTAAGTATAAGAACATTAATAAGAGTCAGAAAGTAAAGAAATTAGAAAAACAGAAACGCAGATTACAGCGTAGTATCTCTCGTTCTTACGAGAAAAATAAGAAAGGAGAAAGTTACTGTAAAACAAATAATGTAATCAAAAAGGAAAAACTTTTATTAAAACGAAATCACAGATTAACAAATATCCGTAAAAACTATTTGAATCAGACCATATCGGAGATCGTAAATCGAAAGCCAAGATTTATATGTATGGAAGATCTGAATGTCAGCGGAATGATGAAAATCAAAGCTTTGCTGCTGTTGTGGAAACATCAAAAAAGATCTGAAATTATCCGACAGAATTTATAGATGTGAGTGTGGGAATAGGATTGACAGAGATTTCCAGGCATCTATAAATCTCAAGGCTTATGGAGAAAAATTTGCAAGCTAAGACTGAAACGTTAATGCAAATATAGGAAGCGGGTTGCGTCTGGCAATCCGCTTCTTTTAAAATTGAAGTTGGACAGTGGCGTAGCGAGTGTAACGTAGCTATGCTTTTTAGATTTTAACGAAAAGGAAAAGAGGGCAAAAATGGAACTGAGTATACTTCTGATGGAACAGATTGCAAAATTGTTTATTATGACCTTTATGGGATATGCGGTAGTCAAAATGGGATTGTTGAAAGATGAAGACAGTAAAGTACTGTCAACATTGGTGCTCTATTTGATTGTACCATGTGTGATTCTGAATGCATTTCAGGTAGACTATACGCCGGAAAAAGTAAGTGGACTGGAGCTGGCTTGCATTGCATCGTTATTGCTTCTTTTTTTTATATTACTTCCAATCGTCAACCTGATTGGAAAGGTTCTTCATCTGAATGAAGTGGAAACGATGTCCATTTACTATTCCAATTCTGGAAATCTGATCGTACCACTTGTTGCATTTATGCTTGGAGATAAATGGGTATTTTATGCGTGTGTATTTATGGGACTTCAGACTATCTTTTTCTGGACACACTGTAAAAAAAAGTACTTAGTCATGAAAAAGGATTTAATCTGAAGAAAATATTCTTTAATATCAATATCATTACGATTATCATTGCGATTACTTTGTTTTTTGCAAAAAAATACGTCTGCCGGAAATCATTACAGGAACACTTAGTTCAGTCGGAGCAATGATTTAAACCGGCAAGTATGTTTGTAATTGGGATGCTGATCGGTGGAATGGATTTAAAGAAAGTATTGACGAATAAGAAAGCATATTTCATTTCGTTTATGCGACTGATCGTGATTCCGCTTATTGCGTTGCTTATCCTGAAGGTAAGTGGTCTTGTGGGATGGAATAAAGAAGGAGAAGAAATCCTTTTGATCGTATTTATGGCGGTAATTTCGCCGGTTGCTTCAACTGTTACACAGATGTGCCAGGTATATGACAATGATTCCAGATATGCCAGTACGATCAGTGTGCTGACTACACTTGGAGCGATTGTGACGATGCCTTTGATGGTACTGGTGTTCCAGATGGTGATGTAAAGGAATTAAGCATAAATATATAGTAGTAGAGATGAGAAAGAATGTTCCTGGGGATGGGGATGTTTTTTTTTATACCTAAAAATAGTTGGTTTTAGGAAAGACTTATATGGATATAAATAAAAACTAAGGAACATGTTACATAGATAATTTAAAAGGAAAAGTGATAAAAAAAGAATGAAATTGTTAAAAACATACAAAAAATACAGTGTTAAATTGCTAAATATGACAAAAATAAATAATGGTATTTACATTTTAAAAACCAGGTTGTATATTATAGGAAAAGGAACTGGTCATGACGACATGACATCATAACAAAGGAGGAAGAAAAATGAAAAAAAAAGAGTAGTACAGGCATTGGGATGTATACTTGCAATGACGATGGTAGTAGGAAGTCTGACAGCATGCGGAGGAAAATCTGAGAAAAAGCAGAAAAAAAGCAGGAAGCGATGTAAAGGTCGCAATTATATGTTCAGTTGCTGGACAGAATGATAATGGATATAATCAATCCGCAGTAGAAGGCGCAAAAAGCTGCTGACGAATTTGGTATTGAATATAAGGTTGTTGAGCCGACAACAGGTGTACCACAGGCACTGGAATCATTAGCTGATGATGGATACAATGTAATTTTCAATCTGGAATATGACTTTGAAGCTTTGATCCAGGGAACCGGTGGGAGCGCAACCAATTGCAGAAATGTATCCAGATACAACATTTGTATGTGTAAATGATAATCCGAATCAGGATGAAGACGGAAATACAATTCATGATAATGTAATCAGTGTTCTGTTTGACGTACATCAGGCATCTTTCGTAGCAGGTGCACTTACTACATTGGTAAATGAAAATGCAGAAACTTTATTTGGTACAGATGGTTATAATTTCACACCTGCAGATAATGGCGGACGATCCGTAGGATTTATCGGAGGAACTAATTCAAATGGTATCACGGTATTCTCTTATGGATATCTGGAAGGAATCAACTATGAAGCACAGAAACTTGGAGTAAATTACGATTATTATGCAAAATATGATGCAGGATTTGCGGATTCCGCAACTGGTAGTACAGTAGCAGGTACATACTATAATCAGGGTGCAAAGGTTGTATTTTCAGTAGCAGGTTCCGTGGGAGATGGAGCAGCTTCTAAAGCAAAAGAAGAAGGAAAACTTGCAATTCAGGTAGATGCGAATAAAGACGATCAGCAGCCAGGATATGTTCTGACAAGTGTTATTAAAAATACAGAAGTACCTGTATATGACATTGTAAAAGAAGCAGTAAATGGAAAGATTGATAAGATGGATCGTGCACAGACATATTCATTAGCATCAGGCGCAGCTTCTATTACAGATCTTTCAGAAATCAGCAAACATATACAGGATAGCGGAAAAGACAAATGGGAAGAAATCAAAACTGAAATCAAAGATGTAGAAGACAAGATTTCAGATGGAACAATTGTAGTAACGGATGCGCAGAGTGGAGAAGAATTCGATGCTTCTAAATGCCCGAATGTTACAGTAAAATAGTTGTTTTGACAGAAAGGAAGCAGCAATATGAACAGCATGATACAGACGGTTGATCTGACCAAAAAGTTTAACGATTTTGTCGCAAATGATCATATTAATCTGGATGTAAAAGAACAGGAGATTAAATGTATTGTAGGTGAAAACGGTGCAGGAAAATCTACAATGATGAATATGCTCTACGGATTGCCGCAGCCAACAAGCGGAAAAATCCTGATCCGGGGGAAAGAAGTTACACTGAACAGCCCGGTTGATGCGATTGCAAACGGATAGGGATGGTGCACCAGCATTTTAAGCTGGTGCCGTCTCTTACCGTATATGAAAATATACTGTTGGGTGCGGAAATTACACAGAAAAAAGGCGGAATGAAAACTCCGTTTATCGATCAGAAAGAGGAAATTAAAAGAGTTGAGAAACTGATTCAGGAAAATCATCTGGAATTAAATGCAACAGATAAGATTGAAGATATATCTGTCGGTGGACGTCAGAGAGTAGAAATTCTGAAGATGTTATACAGAAATGTAGACATATTGATTCTGGATGAGCCGACAGCCGTACTTACACCACAGGAAGTTGATGAATTGATTGCAACGCTCAAAAAATCTAAAAGAGCAAGGAAAAACAATCATTGTTATTACACACAAATTAAGGGAAGTAATGGAACTGGCAGACAGTATTACTGTAATAAAACAGGGAAAAGTTGTTGGAAATGTATTAAAGAAGGACACAAGTGAACGAGAACTGGCACAGATGATGGTCGGAAGAGATGTTGTTCTTACTGTAAATAATGCACGAAAACAACAAGTTGAATCAGAGATTATGTACAAAGCAGAAAATCTTACGACGGTGAATGACTATGGAAAAGAAGTTGTATCAGATATGTCATTTGAAGTGCATAAAGGTGAGATCCTTGGAATAGCCGGTGTTGAAGGAAACGGACAGTCAGAGCTTGTAAAGCTTATGACTGGTTTGATGGAATCGACGAGAGGAACAGTATTTTTTGACGGTAAAGATATTACAAACTGGTGGCCGGAAAAATTAAGAAAAGCAGGAATTGGAATTATTCCTGAGGACAGATATGCACAGGGATTGTGTCGGGAAATGACGGTTTCCGATAACTGTATAGCAGGATATCACGGAGAAAAAGATGTTTGTAAACGCGGACTTTTTAATAAGAAAATAATCAATGCCAAAAGAGATAAATATATTAAAGAATTTGATATCCGTCTTGGTGATGTGAATGGCAATATAGGCAATTTGTCAGGAGGAAATGCACAGCAAGTTATCATTGCAAGAGAGCTTTCTGCAAATCCCAAACTTCTGATTGCCTGCCAGCCAACGCGAGGCGTTGATATCGGATCTATTGAATTCATACATAAACAGATTCTGAAATTCAGGGATGCAGGAAATACTGTTATCCTGATTTCAAGTGAGCTTTCAGAAATTATGAGTTTATCTGATCGGGTAATTGTTATGTATAAAGGTAAGATTTCAGGTGAAGTATCACCGAAAGAAGTGTCTATGGTCGCCATGGGACTTTTGATGGCTGGAATTGGAAAGGAGGAACAGGATCATGAAAAAGAAAGATAGTATTATAAAAGGAATCGTCAATTCTGTACTTCCGGTAATTCTTGCATTTGCATTTGGAGCAATTATTATTGGCGGCGATCGGGGAAAGTCCGCTGGAAACATACGGGGTACTGATCAGAAAATCACTTTTAACAGAGAAAGGATTTATGAATACATTGCATTATGCATCACCTCTCATTCTGACAGGGCTTGCAATTGCAATTACATTCAAAGCAAATCTGTATAACATGGGTGTGGAAGGCCAGATGCTTTTAGGAGGATTCTTTGCAGGAATCACTGGAGCATATCTTAATATTTCCAATCCATTTATAAGCAAACTGATCTGCTTTTTAGTTGCAATTGTCTGTGGAATGTTATTTGCGCTGATTCCGGCAATTTTAAAAAGCGAAATGTAATGTAAATGAGATGGTTGTGACTTTGATGTTAAACTATGCAGTTTCAAAGACTCTGGAATTTTTAACAACTGGTGTATTCAAAGATAAGAGTGCAGGTTATGTGGCTACACCTACGATTAAAGAGAATGTGATGTTCAAAAGATTTGGAGCATCAAGAATGACCATGTTTTTTGTGATTGCAATGATTATTCTGGTAATTATGTATTTTGTTATGAAGAAATCAAAACTGGGATATGAAATTACAGCTATTGGAAAAAATCCGGAATTTGCAGAAGCAACAGGTATGAATGTCGGAAAGAAAATCATTATTATGATGTTGATAAGTGGTGCACTTTCCGGTGTGGCTGGAGCAGGATGGATGTTAAGTGATCAGTTTAAATATACACTGACATTTTCTGCAAACCCTGGTCTTGGATGGGATGGTATGCTGATTGCTCTGCTCGGTGGACATTCGCCAATTGGAATTTTGATCGCGGCAATCTTTTTTTTATGCTGCATTAAAAACCGGTAGTGACAGCATCAATATGTATACTGCAGTTCCGAAAGAAATCGTTGCAATTATTCAGGGAATGATCATTCTGTTCCTGGCAGTTAAGTTTATTGGTGATAAAACAAGCGTATTTAGTCGTTTTAAAAAGGCGAAAAAGGAGGATGCATAATGGAATTATTAAATAGTATTTTGTATGACACAGTATACCATAGTGCTCCTATTATTCTATGCGTGATCGGTGGAATATTTGCATATAAAGCAAATGTATTGAATATCGCACTGGAAGGAATGATGCTGAATGGAGCATTTATTTCAGTGTTAGTCGAGTATCTGACAGGAAGTGTGGCTCTGGCAGTGATTGCCGCAATCGTAACGACTTTATTGTGGGGACTTGTATTTTCATTTTTAGGAATTACTTGTAATGGTAATGTTATTGTTATCGGTCTTGGAATTAACTTGATTGTTCCAGCGATTGCAAAATTTGTACTGAAAGTTATGGAGCTTGCTAATATCAGTCTTCAAGATGTAGGAGTTGCAGATTTTAAGATCAATATACCGGGCATCAAGAGTATTCCGCTGATTGGTGGAATCGTAAGTGGTCATCCGGTTATTACATATCTGGCATTTATTGGAATTGCGGCTTGTAAACTATTCTGATGTACAAAACAAAATTTGGAATCTATGTCAGAGTTGTTGGTGAAAATGAAGATTCAGCGATCAGTCTTGGACTGAAAACACAGAAATACAAATATATTGCTGTTCTGATTGGAGCATTTTGCTGTGCATTAGCCGGAATCAATTTATCAATGGAGAGAATGGCAATGTTTACAAGTGATATGACAGCAGGACGAGGCTTTATTGCAATTGCAGCAATTTATTGTGGACAGGGGAAACCGGTACAGTCTTCACTCTATGCAATCTTATTCGGTGTTGCAAGATCACTTGCAGTCAATTTAAGTGTATATGCAGGACCGGCAAGCAGGAATGTTCGATACAATTCCATATATCATTATGGTAGCGGTGCTTGCAGTTGTTTCATTTATGAAATTTAAGGATGTTAAGGTAAGAGGATACAAGTTCGACTAAGGGGGGAGGAAAATGGCAAAGACAGCATTGATTATTGTGGACATGGTTCGCGATTTTACGGATCCGGAAGGTCTGGTATTTTATCCTGAGAATCAAAAGATTCTTCCACGGATTAAAAAGGTTCGGGATGAAAGCCGGAAACATGAACTGCTGATTGTTTTTTTACAGCACTGTAACAGAAAAGATAAAGTAGATAAAAAAGCACAGTCCATGAGACCAAATTGTATAGAAGGGACTTTTGGAATTGAAATTGATCCAATGTTGGAAGTTGATGAAAAGAAAGATTATGTCATCCGAAAGAGAAGGTACAGTGGATTCTTCGGCACAGACCTGGATCTGGTATTGCGGGAAAATGAAGTGGAAAATGTAGTCGTTGTTGGAACGAAAACAAACTGTCGCATTCGGGCAACGGTGACAGATGCATTTTATCTGAATTACAACCCATATGTTATCCGGGAATGTGTGGCAACGAATTCAGAAACAGTTAATGAAGTTCATCTGACAGATATTGATAAGTATCTGGGAAAAGTCATCGATATGAATACATTCAGCAAGATGCTGGAAGAGGGACAGTTGTAGGAGGCACGGATAATGAAAGTAGATGTTCTGACAAGCGGCTATGTAAGTATGGATCACATTATAAAAATAGCAACACCTGCCAAAGTGGGATTTACATCACTGGTTACAAATAAATCCAATTCAAAAATTTTTTACGGAGGCTGTTCTGTAAATATTGCCTATGCACTTTGCCGGCTTGGAATGAAGGCAATGCCAGTTTTAAGAGTAGGCGGAGATTATGAAAGTAATGGTTTTAAAAAGTTTCTGGAAGAAGGAAATGTACCACAGGATGGGATTACACAAATAGCAGAGGAAGCAACTAGTGTATGTTATTTGTTACAGGATAATAATAACGATCATATTACCATATTTTATCCTGGAGCAATGGATGGAAGATATGCACAGAAAATGAAAGACAGCTTGTTTGAAACGGCAAAGCTGGGAGTGATAACCGTTGCATCAAGACCAGACAATGAAGAGTTTTTTGCAAAATGTAAAAAGCATCATGTACCGGTAGTTTTGGAATGAAAGATGATTTTGATGCATTTCCAGAACCATTTTTGAAACAGTTGTTAACAGAAAGCAAAATCATTTTCACAAATGAAGTAGAATGTGAAATTATTGAAAAGCTTTTCGGACTAAATACGATTACAGAGCTGTTTAAAATTGGAAAAGCAGATATTATTGTGACAACTCTGGGAAAAGACGGAAGCATTTGTTATGTGCGGGAAGACGGAAAAATACGGAAAGAAGAGATTGGAATTTGTCAAGTGGAACAGGTAGTAGATGCAACTGGATCGGGAGATGCTTACATGGCAGGATTTGTTTATGGATATTTACATGGATATTCTCCGGCAGACTGCTGTAGGCTTGGAAGTGTATTATCTTACTTTGTTTTACAGGCAGAAGGGTGCTGTACAAATGCGCCAACAGAACAGGAATTATTACAGAAATTTGAAACATTACGCTGAAAGGGGAAATGCAGATGAGTACATTATATATGGGAGCAAGCGAAGAAACGGTTGCGAAATATGTACTTTTTTCGGGAGATCCATGGAGAGTAGAAGTTGTAAAAAGTATTTGGATAACCCCAAAAAGTTGCATTCATGAGAGAGTTCAATACATATACAGGAACCTATAAAGGAGTAGAGATTACAGTAACGTCGACGGGAATCGGGGCACCGTCCGCAGCGATTGCGATGGAAGAGATGTATGAGTCTGGAATGCAGGTCGCTGTAAGAATGGGGACAGTAATGTCTATGCAGGATGATATGCTGGGACATTTTATGATTCCGATTGCCGCAATGAGGCGAGAAGGAACCAGTCAGAGTTATGTAGATTTGAGTTATCCTGCAGTCGCAGATGTTGAGCTTGTTAATGTGATGAATGAAACAGTTCAGCAGATGGGAAAACGTTATCTGAATGGATTGAACTGTACGATGGATGGTTTCTACAGTTGCATGCATGATTCCAAGTTTTCTCTGGAATGTGGACGGGATATGTCAAAGACATTTGAAGAGGTTAAGAAACTTGGAGTAACAGGAATTGACATGGAATCCTCCTGTATTTTGACGCTGGGACGTTTGATGGGAGTTAAGACCTGTATTTTAACAGTTGTTACAGTGCTTGAAAATTTGAAGGAAACTTTAAAAGGACAGGATCGGGTGGATGCAGAGGATCTGCTTTGCAGAACAGCATTGGAAGGAATTTATAATTATCATATAAAAAGAGAGGATGGTAAAAATGAGTAAAGAAATACTTACCTTAAATTCACAGACAGTAATCGGAATGGTGCATTGTCTTCCTCTTCCGACGACAGCAGGATTTGATGGAGATTATCAGCGAATTATTGATCGTGCAGTTCAGGATGCAGTTACGCTTGAAAAAAGCAGGGGTAGATGCTGTTATTGTAGAAAATATGGGGGGATACACCTTTTTTCCGCTTTTTAAATAAAGCACAGGTAGCGGCACTTACAGGCTGCAAAGCATATGCTGTGAAACAGGCAGTTCAGATTCCAGTAGGACTTGACGCGCGTTTAATGACTGTGAAGCAGATATTGCGATTCTTTGCAATGGTAGGAGCATCCTTTATCAGAGTTCCAGTATTTGTGGATACAGTATTGTTTACAGATGGAATTATTCAGCCATGTGCAAAGAAATGTATGGAATATCGCAAGATGATGGGACAGGAAAATGTTAAAATTCTTGCCGATGTGCAGGTAAAACATGCGCATATGTTAAGAGAACATATTACGATTGAGCAGTCAGCAAAAGATCTTTGCATCAAACGGAGCAGACGGAATTATTGTTACAGGTACACAGGTTGGAGAGGAAACACCGCTGGATCTGATCAAGCGAGTAAAAAATGTAGTAAAAGTGCCGGTATTTGCAGGAAGTGGTGTAAATGCAGAAAATATTCATGATCAGCTTCAGACAGCAGATGGTGCGATTATCGGTTCCAGCTTGAAAGAGGGAGGAATTTTAACAAATCCAATCTCTTATGAACTGGTTAAGAAAGTATTAGATGGATTGAAATAGAGAAAGGCAGGAAGATAAAAATGATGAGACCAATGAAACTGGCAGGCTCTGAATTGATGTTTGGAGAAGGCTGTCTGGAATATATTAAGACAATTAAAGCAAAAAAAGTCAGTATTGTTATTGGCGGACATAGCATGGAAAAGAGTGGAATGCTGGCAAAGGTAGAAGGATATTTTAAAGAAACCGGTGCTGAAACAATGGTTATCAGAGGCGTAGAACCAGATCCGTCTTTTGAAACTGTACTCAGAGGAAGAAATGAAATGCTGGAATTTGAACCAGATCTGATTGTCGGACTTGGCGGTGGATCAGCAATGGATCTTTGCAAAAGCAATGTGGATCTTTTATGAACATCCGGAACTGACTCAGATGGAAGATATTCTTCCACCGAATGAATTTCCGAAATTACGAGGTAAAGCAAGAATGTGTTGTATTCCTTCAACAAGTGGAACAGCGAGTGAAGTTTCACGTTCTATCGTAATTTCAGATAATGAAAAAGGATTAAAGCATGGTGTTGGAAATATGGAAATGATGCCGGATATCGCAATCTGTGATCCGGAAGTAACAATGTCTATGCCGGCTAAGATTACCGCAGAGACAGGAATGGATGCGCTTACCCATGCACTGGAAGCACTTGCTTCAAACCGTGCAAATTATCTGTCAGATATTCTTGCAAGCCAGGCAGCCCAGGATATTATGGAAACTTTACCGACTGCATATGAGAATGGCAATGATATAAAAAGCAAGAGAGACTATGGTACAGGCATCTATGGTAGCTGGAATTGCATTTACCAATGTATCGCTTGGAATTGTACATTCTATGGCGCATACAATCGGTGGTATTTTCCATGTATCACATGGTCTGGCAGACGCCATTATTTTGCCGTACATCATCAGATATAATGAGCAGAATGAAACTGCGAAAGAAGTTTATGCAAAAATTTGCAAAGAGAATCGGAGCAGAAAATCTTCATGAAGCAGTAGAAGCGTTAAATGAAAAGTTAAATATTCCAAAATGCTTTAAAGAGATCATTTCGGATGAAGAAAAATATATGGAAAAACTGGATGAGATGGCTCCGCTTGCAAAAGCTGATGGATGCACAAAAACAAATCCGGTTATTCCGGAAATTGACGAATTTAAAGAATTATTTATCAAGGTGTACAGAGGAGAATAAAAATGGAGATTATTTGTTATTTATCAAATGGATATCCTACAATTGAAGCAAGTTATAATATGGCAGTAGAATATGCAGATGCAGGATGCAGAATGATGGAAGTGGATTTTCCATCCAGAAATCCATACCTGGAGAGTGATTATATTGCAGGAAGAATGAAAAAAGCACTGGAGGCTTGCGATGATTATGAAAAATATATGGATTCAATTGTTGCCATTCAGAAGAGACTTCCAGATGTGAAGATTCTGGTTCTGGCATATGAAAATACAGTTGAAGAGATTGGTGTAGACAGATTTATTGAGTTCTGCCTGACAAATAATTTAAAAGATATTTTGCTTGTTGGCTTAAAAGATGATATTATTAAAAATAAGATAATTGCAGCGGGGCTTCAGGTATCTTGTTATGTACAGTTCCATTTACCGAAAGAAGAAGTGGAAATGGCAAAACAATCAAATGGATTTGTATATTTACAGGCGAAGCCGTATGATACACACAAAAAAAAATGAGGAATATCCTACATTAAAAGATTGTGTAGAGTATTTAAGAAGCTGTGGAATTGAAAGACCTATTTATTGTGGGGTAGGCGTTCATGCACCAGAAGATGTAAGACTAGTAAGAGAGGCAGGCGGGGGATGCAGCGTTCGTTGGCAGTACAATTCTAAAACTTCATGAAAATATTCCTGCAATGAAAGAAAAGATCAGGGAATTTAAAGCTATGTGTTAACACTTGGAATATTCTGTGATCAAAAAAGGTGAGATGGGGTGAAGGAGATGTTCGACGAAAAGTTACCTAAATATTATCTTGTGAAGAAGGCAATCGTAGAGAATATTGATAATGAAGTTTACGATTCAAAGGAGCCGATTCCGAGCGAAAGAGAATTGATGGAGACTTATCAGGTCAGCAGAATTACGATCCGGAAAGCGATTGATGAATTGGTCACAGAAGGATATTTGTACAAAGTCCAGGGAAAAGGAACCTATGTAAAGACGGATGAAGGAAGTAACAATCTTTTTTCAATTACGAGTTGTACGGAAGATGTATTAAAGCTGGGACTGACACCAAGTAAAAAAGTTGTTGTTTCAGAGCTGGTTGATGCGAATGTAAAGAGAGCAAAAGCACTTGAGATTACAACCAGTGATAATGTTTATATGATAGGAAGAATCTTATATGCAGATAAAGAGCCGCTAAACTATACGCTGACTTTTCTGCCGGAAAAGATTTTTCCGGGTTTATCAAAGTATGATTTGAAAAAGGAATCCCTTTATCAGATCATAACAGAAGTTTATGGTGTTAAGATAACAAAGGCAAGAAGAACGATTGAGGCGATCGGGGCACAGGATGAAATTGCCGAGTATTTGGACATCGAGGAAGGAACACCGATTATTCTGTTTCGTTGTATTACATATGGCATTGTGAATGGAAGAGAAATTCCGATCGAGAATTTCAAATGCTATTATCGAACAGATAAATTTAAATTCTATATTGATCAGGTGAGATAAGAAAAGCAAAGGGGAACGGTATTTTTTATGAGATATCGTTCTCCTTTTTATGCAAAAAGAGAAGATTTATACGTCGTTGTAAATATGTAGTCTGGTTTGAAATTTTATATTTATAAGAAAAATGTTACAAATACTATTTGAAAAACAAAGAAAAATGTGGCAAACAGGTATAGATAAAGGTGGAAAAATGTTACAAATATATGGAAAGCATATAAAATCGCGGAGATTTCTATATGAAATGAAAATGTTGGCGACTTTTCAAATTTCCACTTGACATTCCCCCACTTTCAGCATTACATTTTGTAGAATGTTTATTGTTATGAAAAGTGGACTTACAGAAAAGGGGAAAATCACAGATGAAAAATTGGAATCAGGTTAAGCTGGTGCCGGAATTTAATGAACAGGGTGTAGCCTGTTATAAACTGGCCGGCGGGAACTATGTAAATGAATATTATGTTGTATCGGAAGCAGAGACAAGAAAGCTTCTGAATACACCGGAGATCGTCGGATATGAGGTATATGACTGCTTGATTCCTTCTACATCTCAGATGCTCTATTATTTTAAAGAACAAAAAAGAAAGTGACAACTGCAAATATTCTTTCTATCTTGAGAGGAGCGTTGAACTATCCGTTGGAGGAAAGCTGCTACAGAGAGCACATCCGTGTACACGATATCAGTTTCTTATCCAGTGAGCGTGTATTTGAAAAAGAAGAGATCGCAGGTCTGGAGATCAAATACAGCAAGCTGACTATGGTGCCGGACAGCACGTTGATGATCGGTGACATCATTGCAAGTGGAGAGACTCTGATTCACTGCCTGCGCTATGTGACAGATTTTTACCGGAATCACGGAGCAAAGCTTCGTAATATTATCATTTTTACGATTGGTGGAACGAAGGGAATTGAGATCCTTGAGGATATTACCCGGGATATTCGGGAGTTCTGGCCGGAATTTGAAGGGTTCATTACCGTGTATTATGAAGGAATTTTCAGTACTTATCAGGATAAAGGTGTGTCAGGAATCAACCTTCCGGATGTGGACTTCTACTGGAAGGACGGAATCATCGCGCCGGAGTTCAGAAGAGAAACACTTTCCATGTGCAGTCCTCTTTTTGAAAAATGTATCATCTATGATGGCGGTGCAAGACGTTATGAGATCCATGAGCATGTAGAAGAGGTTCTGGAATTTTGGGAAGGAATCAAAGAGAGAGCAGATAAGATCGATTTTAAAGAACTGCTTGATGAAAAGATTGGATACCCGACACCGATCAGTTATGAGGACTGGATCGAGAAGAACCACTATGAGAAGATCCGTCCGGCAGACACCACGTGGCTGTATCGTCAGGAACTTGGATACATCGAAAGTATGAAAGATATCACATTAAAAGAACTCGCAGATCAGAGAATTACCGAATTTACCGATTCTTTGAAGAAATATATGCTATAAAAAGAATGAACTTGTTGATCACAGAGAATGGAATGAGGTAAAAAAAATGAGCAAAAAACGAAAGATACAACTGTTGATATTGACTATGCGGACCAGGCAGTTCCGAAAGAGGGCAGAAAAGGTTTCCTGACCATGTTTATGATCATGCTGGGATTTACATTTTTCTCGGCAAGTATGTGGGTTGGGCAAAGCAGATGGCGCAGGACTTGATTTCTGGGGATTTATCAAGTCCCTTCTCCTTGGAGGAGCGATCCTTGGTGTGTATACAGGACTTCTGGGATAGGTAGGTGCAAAGACCGGACTTAGCATGGATCTTCTGGCAAAAAGAGCGTTTGGAGAAAAAGGATCTTATCTTTCTTCTGCAATGATCAGCTTCACTCAGATCGGATGGTTCGGTGTGGGTGTTGCGATGTTTGCAATCCCGGTATCAGGAGAACTTCTCGGTGGAAGTAAAGGCCGCGATGTGGGCTCTGGTATTGGTTGCAGGAGGCTGTATGACCGCTTCTGCATATTTCGGAATTGATTCCCTTACGGTGGTAAGCTATATTGCAGTTCCGCTCGTTGCGATTCTTGGAACGGTAGCAATGGTGATGGCAGTTCGTCAGGGAAATGGAACGATCGTTGACCAGTTTGCAGTATCCAGTGGATCTGTGACCGTGATCGGTGGAGCGGGTATGGTAGTCGGTTCCTTTGTATCAGGCGGTACGGCAACTCCGAACTTTGCAAGATTTGCAAAGGATGCCAAATCAGGTACAATTGCAACGGTTGTAGCATTCTTTATCGGGAATTCGCTGATGTTCTTTTTGGGGCGATTGCCTATATTTTCGTTGGCGGAAATGATATTTTTGAGGTTATGATTCGTCTGAATCTGTTCTATATGGCGATTCTGGTTCTGGGACTGAATATCTGGACCACCAACGACAACGCGCTGTATTCCGCAGGACTTGGACTGGCAAATATTTTCCGGCAGAAGAAGAAACCGATGGTTCTGATCTCAGGTGTTATCGGAACGCTGCTTTCTGTATGGCTGTATTACAACTTCTGTAACTGGCTGAACGTACTCAACTGCACCCTTCCGCCGGTAGGGATTATCCTGGTGCTCTCGTACTTTATAAATAAGAAGGAGTACGACAGTGATAAAGTAGAAATCAAAACTGTGAACTGGTTTGCCGTGATCGGTGTGATTGCAGGTGCAGTGGTAGCAAATCTTGTGTCATGGGGAATTGCTTCGATCAATGGTATGGCAGTTGCAGCGGTCTGCTATGTGGCTGGACAGGTGGTTTGCAAAAATCGTGAAGAAGCGGCAGAAAATGCATAAATGAATAGCGTAAATGAACGGGCAGATTCGGGGAACAGAGTCTGCCCGTTGTTATATTATGGAGCAGGATTACGCATAAGGTTATCAGTCTAAACAATATTATTAAAAAAACTGACCATAAGTCAATAAACAAATTGACTTATGGTCAGTTTTGTTGTATATTGGTTTTGTAAAATAAATGACCGGCAGTCATTAAGAGAGAAAGAATAAAAAAAGGAAAAGAGGAATAAAGTATGGTAAAGGTTGGCAAAAAAGATTGTTAAATTCAGAGTACCGATACTGATACTCAGTATTATCCTTTTGATTCCGGCTGTGTGGGGGTATGTGAACACCAGGATCAACTATGATGTACTGACTTATCTTCCGGAAGACATTGAGACAATGCAGGGACAAGAGATCATGACGAATGATTTTGGGATTGGGGCATTTTCGATGCTGATGGTAGACGGCACGGAAGATAAAGAGATTGTGAAGCTGAAAGAAAAGGTAGAGAAGGTAGACGGAGTAGAGAATGTACTCTGGTATGATTCACTGGCTGATATTTCGGTTCCACAGAGTGTGCTTCCGTCAAAGCTGTATGATGAGTACAACACAGAAGACGGAACAATGATGGCGGTATTTTTCAAAGATGGAACTTCATCCGATGAAACCATGAAGGCAATTACCGAGATCCGTAAGATCACCGGAGAGCAGTGCTTTTAAGTGGAATGTCTGCGATTGTAGAGGACACCAAAGAGCTTGCCGAAAAGGAGACACCACTTTATGTACTGATCGCAGTCGCACTTTCTGCACTGGTTCTGGCAATTACGATGGAATCAATTTTTGTTCCGGTATTGTTCCTTTTGAGTATCGGAATCGCAATCGTATATAATCTTGGAACGAATGTATTTTTTGGAGAGATTTCTTATATCACGAAGGCACTGGCGCTGGTACTTCAGCTCGGTGTCACTATGGACTATTCTATTTTCCTGATGCACAGTTATCAGGAGCAAAGAGGTGCGCTATAACGGAGATAAAGAGCGGGCGATGGCACACGCGATTTCCCAGACCTTTTCATCCGTAATCGGAAGTTCAGTTACGACGGTTGCCGGATTTATCGCACTCTGCTTTATGAGCTTTACGCTTGGAAAAAGATATCGGTATCGTTATGGCAAAAGGAGTTATCTTCGGAGTTCTGGTCTGTGTAACCGTTCTTCCGTCCATGATTCTGTGCTGTGACAAGCTGATCGAGAAGACGAAACACAAACCGCTGCTTCCGGATATTAGAAGGATTTCAGATAAGGTGACAAAGCGTTACGTGATTTATGTAGTAGCATTTGTGATCCTTTTGTTTCCGGCGATTTACGGAAACAATCACACAGGTGTTTACTACAATCTGGACGAATCGCTGCCAAAGGATCTTCCGAGTGTCATTGCGAACACGAAATTAAAAGAAGATTACAATATGAACACCACACATATGATCCTGGTGGACAGCTCGGTTGCAGGTTCTGATGTCAAGAAGATGTCACAGGAGATTGAAAAAGTAGATGGTGTTAAATGGGTACTTGGACTGGATAACCTGGTCGGCTCAGGTGTTCCGGCAGATATGCTCCCGGAATCTGTCACCGGTATGCTGAAAAATGACAAGTACCAGCTGCTGATGGTAAATTCTACTTACAAAGTAGCAACGGATAAAGTAAACAAACAGATTGAGCAGATTGATAAGATCATGGATAAATATGATAAGGGTGCAATGCTGGTAGGAGAAGGACCATTGACAAAAGATTTGATCAACATTACAGATACAGACTTTAAACGCGTAAGCGCAGTGTCTATTGGAATTGTATTTGTGATTATTCTGCTTCTGTTCAAATCAGTTACTATTCCGGTGATCCTGGTCGGTGTGATCGAATTTGCGATCTTTGTGAATATGGGTATTCCGTTTTACACTGGAACAAAGCTGCCGTTTGTGGCATCAATCGTAATCGGTACGATCCAGCTTGGCGCGACTGTGGATTATGCGATTCTGATGACCACCAGATATCAGAGAGAGAGAAAGCCGCGGCGCAGGCAAATTTGACGCGATCACAACAGCGCATAAGTTTTCTGCGCAGTCGATCATCGTCAGTGCACTCAGCTTCTTTTTGCTGCAACGATCGGTGTCGGACTTTATTCCAATATCGATATGATCAGTTCACTGTGTATCCTGATGGCGAGAGGTGCACTGATCAGTATGGTGGTTGTTGTGCTGATCCTTCCGTCCTTATTCATGGTATTTGACAAGATTATTGTAAAGACGAGCAAAGGTTTCCGACCTACAGGCTTGAAATCATAACCACATCATAGTATAATTTCCTTGGATTATTATATGATACAAGGAACGGAGAAAAAAGATTCGTGCGTATCAAAAGGGCTGATACAATCCTGCTATCATAAAAGGAATAAGGAGGAATCCACTATGATTAATTGGAACAATTTGGATACACTTACATCATTTAAAGAACTTTCGGAAGTAGAACGTGTCAATCTTGCAGAAGTGATGTCCGGTGAGAACGGAGCAGAACGTGTTAAGGATTACAGCGTTCCGATGACAGAGGATCTTACTTACAATTACGCTGCAAAAGCAGTAGATGATAAAGTACTTGGCAAAGACTTGCAAAGCTTGCAAAAAAGAAGCGCAGCTGACAGAAAAGTACGCAAAGGCACTCTACAATGGAGAAGTGATCAACACAGGAGAAAAGAGACTGGTTCTTCATCAGCTCACCCGTGGACAGCTTGGAGATAAAGTAGAAGCTGACGGAGTAGACAAGCGAGAATTCTATGTTAAGCAAAGAGAGAGGATCGCAGATTTTGCCAATAAAGTACATGCCGGCGAGATCACAAATGCAAAGAGGTGAGAAATTCACAACAGTCGTACAGATCGGTATCGGTGGAAGTGACCTTGGTCCCTCGCGCAATGTATCTTGCACTTGAAAACTGGGCTAAGAAGAACGGCACATTCAAGATGGAAGCCAAATTCATCAGCAATGTTGACCCGGATGATGCAAAGCAGCAGTACTGAATTCAATTGATGTAGCACATTCTATTTTTGTTCTGGTATCAAAGTCAGGAACAACTCTTGAGACTCTTACCAATGAGTCATTTGTAAAAGATGCCCTGAAAAATGCAGGTCTGGATGCTTCCAAGCATATGATCGCTGTTACAAGCGAGACATCACCACTTGCAAAGAGCGATGATTATCTTGCAAAGCATTCTTCATGGATGATTATATCGGAGGACGTTACTCATCTACTTCAGCAGTCGGCGGTGCCGTACTTTCGTTGGCATTCGGACCGGAAGTATTTGCACAGTTCCTTGCAGGAGCAGCAAAGGTAGATGAAGTTTCCAAGAATGAAGATTTATTGAAGAACCCGGCAATGCTGGATGCGATGATCGGTGTATACGAGCGTAATGTACTTGGATATCCGGCAACAGCCGTTCTCCCATATTCACAGGCACTGAGCCGTTTCCCGGCACATCTGCAGCAGCTGGATATGGAATCCAATGGTAAATCAGTTAACCGCTTTGGCGAGCCGGTAGATTACCCGACAGGTCTGGTGATCTTCGGAGAACCAGGAACAAACGGACAGCATTCCTTCTATCAGCTTCTCCACCAGGGAACCAACATCATACCGCTCCAGTTCATCGGCTTCAAGAACAGCCAGATCGGAACCGATGTTGTGATCCAGGACAGCACAAGCCAGCAGAAGCTCTGCGCAAACGTAGCTGCACAGATCGTAGCATTTGCATGCGGTAAATCAGACGAGAACCGCAACAAGAATTTTGAAGGTGGACGTCCGTCAAGTATTATCATCGGTAAAGAACTGACACCAGAGACACTCGGTGCACTTCTTGCACATTTTGAGAATAAGGTTATGTTCCAGGGATTTGTATGGAATGTGAACAGCTTCGACCAGGAAGGTGTTCAGCTTGGGAAAGTACTTGCCAAACGTGTACTTGCCCATGAGACAGACGGAGCACTGAAAGTATACAGTGATCTTTAGATATCTAATCAGAATTAATGAAAGAGACCAGAGTCGGTGCGAATTTTAGGATTCGGACCGGCTTTTGGATACGAAAATATGCAAGAGAAGCTACCAGGATATTCTGTCAGGATTTCCGGCTGAATGATTGTTTTTAGGAAAAAGACATAGAACCAGGAAAAGAGAAAGACTATGAAATTAGAAAATTACGAGGTGCATCTCCCGAATTATTCCATCGGAGATGCAATTTACGATAAAATCAGACCGGTCTGTGAATCTTATGGAAAAACGGTACTTGTGATTGGTGGAAAAAGGGCACTTGATGCGGCTTTTGATAAGATCAAAGTGGCGGTCGACCAGACGAATCTGGAGATTATTGGAAAAGAACTTTATGGGAAAGACTGTACCTATCAGACGGTAGAAAAGCTTCGCCGGATGTCGGTTTATCAGAAAGCAGATATGGTATTTGGAGTAGGAGGGGGCAAAGCACTGGATACGGTAAAATGTCTGTGTATCACAGATGATAAGCCGGTGTTCAGCTTCCCGACAATTGCATCCAACTGTTCGGCATGTACATCGGTGTCGATCATGTATAACGAGGATGGTACATTTCTGAAACCGAATTTCTTCGTGCGTCCGGTCATGCATGCATTTATCGATACAGAAATCATAGCAAAAGCACCGAGTCAGTATATGTGGGCAGGAATTGGTGATACCTATGCAAAAATACTATGAAGCAACAATCTCATCAAGGGATGAAAGACTGGAACATTTTACCTCACTTGGTGTAGCAGTCAGTCTGATGTGCAGGAATCCGCTTCTGGAATATGGACCGAAGGCATTTGCAGACCATAAAAAGGGACTGTGTACATACGATGTAGAGCAGGTGGTTCTGGCGATCGTTGTGACAACCGGAATTGCATCCATTTTCCTTACAAAAGATTTCACACCGGATTATAACAGTGGACTTGCACATGCAATTTTTTATGCTCTGACGAAGTATCCGGTGATCGAGCAGCTTAGGCATCTGCACGGGGGAAGTAGTTGGAGTTGGTGTGCTTCTGGCACTTCTTGTAGATGGACAGGAAGAAGAATTTGAGAAAATATATAAGCTGAATCGCGAGATAGGTCTCCCGGTGTCCTTGAAAGAAATTGAGATTACAGAGGATGAATGGAAAGAAAGTATGGGACATATTCCGAAAATATCGGATGTAGCACATTACCCATATAAGGTAACCCGGGAAATGCTGGAAGATGCAATGCAGAAACTGAAAGAAAGAGTCAGAAAGGATCAGAGCCATGAAGAATAAGAAATCCGCAACTTCCTCTATGATTCTTGGGGTAGCGTTTGTCTGGTTTACAACACATTTCGGAGGTGGATTTGCCTCGGGTGCGCAGATCTACAGTTAATTTGTGTGATGTGCGTGGCTCCTGCAGTTGCATTTGCGACAGGCGGAGCGACCTTAAGTACCCTGACCGGACTTCCGTATCTGCTGTGTACGTTGATTATCGGCATATTTATCTTCGTTGTGGCAGTATTTGGAACAGACCTGGTGCGTAGGGTGGCTTCTGTCCTGTTTGTCTGCATTATCGCAGGTCTTCTGATCGTGTATATTCCGAATATCATCGCAGGTGCAGTGCGGTGTTGGAAAAGGATTTATGATGCCGCTGATTTCTGTTTTGATCATTCTAGGAGCGGTATCTACGGCAGTTAATATGGTGGCTGCAATGGTCAAGAGAATCTGTAGTGGTCTTGATAAGATGAAAAAAAGAGATAGGAACGGATGAGAAAAGAAAAAATCGGTACAAAGGAAATTGTGGCAAAGATTTATCTGCTGTGTTGTAGATTTTGGAATCGCACAGTTCGGGCTTCTGACACTGATCCAGAAGGCGTATAGTGTGCTGGCGTATCTGGCGATTCCGGTAATCCTTATTCCATATCTGATCCACATGGCAGTGACCAGATTTGATACGAAGTAATGAGAGAATAAAGGGAAAAGAGGACAAAAGATGCCGATCGGGGTTATAGTAAATGTAAGTATGGTGATGCCGGTTAGTTATCTTTGGAGTACTTATATTTTACCATTAGTGAGGTGATGGAATGGCAAAGATTACAGTGTGGTCAAAGCAAAGATGAAAATGTCTGGAAAGTTCTTCAGGAGACCGGACGATATACGGTAAAGCGAGAGTATATCATAAAGGATCTCAAAGAACATTCGGAGCTGGTTCTGGATACTTATGAATGGTTGGTCAAGAACGGACCGGACTACGGGAACAAACCGGCGGATGTGGAATTTCCGGTATGGGTATCCTTCAGGCAGGATGCAACGATGCTTCCGGAAAAAGGAAGAGTGATCTTGGAACTGGAGATCGAAGAATCTCTGATTACCAGAGTGAATTTCACAAAATGGGGAATGATCCTCAACTATTCCTATATTCCGGCAGACAAGGCGGATGAAAAGCACAAAGAGCTTCTGGAAGCCTATGGAGTCAGCGACACGCAGGCGTATATGTCGCAGTTCTATCCGGAGATCAAACGGGAAATCCGGGAGAGCTGGAAGAGGCTTTTTGATGATGACATCCAGATCGGAAGTGATGGATGTTATGGAAACATCTGGGAGGTGCGAAGAGAATGGGTGAAAAATGTAATACAATAACCTTATATGCATCACAGGCAGACCCGGTAATCGAAGCAATTGAGCGGAATGGCGTGTGCTATTCCAAAGAGGCGTATGTGCGGAAAAAATATCAGGAAAGTGCAAAAGATTTTCACAACAGCCTATTCCTGGTTTGTGCGTGAGATGGAGAAATATGTGAAGAAACCGGATGGTGCGGAGTATCCGTACTGGGCATTCCGTGAAGCCTATAATGTGGATCAGTCGATGGGCGGCAACTTCCTGACACTGGAAGTACCATTGGATGAAGTTCTGCTTTTTGATATGTATGACTGGAATAAGATTCTCTGTCTCAAATATATTGGGGAAGATGAAAAAGATGAGAAGCAGTTCCAGGAGCAGCTGGAGATGTATGGGATCAGAGAGATGGATGCGGTGTTGAGTAATTTTTATCCGTTACAGAAGCAAAGCAGATCCTGAAAAGCTGGCAACGTCTGACACGGTATCATGAAGAATTGGTACATGGAAATACAGAGCTTGTAAGGGATGTACAAGCAGGACTTTGGAGAATAAAAAAGGAGTGGATCAGATAGATGAAAGTATTGGTATACAGAAAATGCAAAGACCTGTCAGAAGGCGCTGAAATGGCTGGAGGCGCATGGGATTGCATTTGAGGAACGGGCAATCGTGGAGGAAAATCCAACCTATGAAGAGCTGAAGGAATGGCATGCGATGAGTGGGGTCCCGCTGAAAAAAGTTTTTTTTAATACAAGTGGGATGCTTTATAAGCAGATGCGACTGAAAGACAAGCTTCCGACGATGACGGAAGATGAGCAGATAAAGTTGCTGGCGACAGATGGTATGTTGGTGAAAAGACCGTTTGTAGTTGGGGACAGATTTGTACTGACCGGGTTTAAAGAAAAAGAATGGGAAGAAAAATTGTTGAAGTAGTGGGGAAGATGAGTGCTGTAAAAGGTGCTCATCTTTTTATTCAGATTTTTTTGATTTTATCAGACCAAGGAGCAGGACGGCCGGAAAAATAATAGCTGCGAAAATCCCGGTTTTCAGACTACCGCCGGCGTAGGAAGATACCAGACCTGCAAGCGTCGGACCACCGGAACATCCCAGATCTCCGGCAAGTGCAAGGAGGGCAAACATTGTTGTGCCGCCACGTGGAATAGAGACGGATGCGGTGCTGAAAAGTCCCGGCCACATAATTCCAACGGAGAATCCGCAAAGCGCACATCCAAAAAGGTTCAGCGCAGGAAATGGAAGGATGGAAATACATAAATAGGAAAGGATGCAAAGAATGCGACTTCCTCTCATGAACAGATCCAGCCGGATCCTGTCTCCGTATTTTCCGTAAAGCGACCGGGAAGCCCCATACAGGCCGCAAAGGTAAGAGGACCGGCAAGATCGCCGAGTGTTTTGGAAATGTGCAGGCTTGTCTCGGCAAAAGTGGATGCCCATTGGCTGACTGCCTGTTCGCTGGCACCGGCACAGGTCATCATAAGCATTAACATCCAGAAGATTTTAGATGTGCACAATTCTCTGAGAGAAAGTCCCTGTTCACCTTCTTCGTGAAGGGAGTAGATTGGTGCACTTCTGAAGAGGAAAGTGTTAAATATTGGGATGACAGCCCACATAAGTGCGAGGATTTTCCAGTGCGATATTCCGAAAAACCAGAAAAAATGCGGTTGATAACAGAACAACGCCCACTGCCCCCAACAGTAAAAGGAATGCAGGAGACTCATTGCTTTTTCTTTGTTATCAGTAGGGCAGGCTTCAATGATCGGGCTTACCAGTACTTCGAGAAGTCCACCGCCGATCGCATAAATGATAACTGCGATTACAAGTCCGGTATAAGGGGAGGAAAAACTTCCGGAAGAACGGTGAGTAATATCAGTCCTGCCGCAGAAAGGATATGCGCAATTAAAATTGAAATGCGGTATCCGATCCTGTCGATGAAGAATGCGGATAGAAGATCGACAAACAGCTGAATGATAAAGTTGAGTGTGATCAAAAAGGTAATTCGTTCTAGTGAAATATGGTAATTATTTTGGAAAGTGACAAAAGAAGAGGAACAAAATTATTTACGATAGCCTGAACGATGTAACCAATAAAACAAGCGTAGATGGTCTGCATACAATTTGTGTTTTTTTCATTTCTTAAAAGCTCCTTTCAAAATAGCACTATATCATATTGGAGGGGTGGATGTCTTGACGAATATCGCAAAAATATAGTACAATATCTTCAAAACACAAAAGGTATAATGAAAATGCAAATAACAGAGATAATAACAGATGAAACACTGAGGGAAATACGTGAACACGGAACGCCGGAGTTTCCTTTTGAATATTATCTGGATGATATCGATGAAATTGGTCAGGGTTATGTTGAATGGCACTGGCATAATGAGATTGAATGGGCATGGGGTGAATCTGGAAAAGTAATCTGCAGGATTGGAAATGAAAAGATTATCCTTGAAGCGGGGGAGGGATTTTTATAAACAGCAGAGTGATCCACCGCTTTGAAACACCGGGTGGTGCGCTTATGCCAAATATCCTGCACGCTCCAGAGCTGCTTCTTTGCGCGGGAAAGTGCAATTTATCAAAAATATGTTAGTCCTGTAATTACATATGGTAAAGAATATGTGATTTTGGAAAAAAAAAAAAAATAGTGGTATATTAAGTCTGCTGGATGAGATATACAAAGATGCCGAAAGGAAATGCTTAGAAAAGAACTGATTATACAGAACAAGATCAGCAGATTATGGGATGAATTGTTTGAAGAAGTTCCGGATATTGTACAGAGAGAGTCCCGGAATAAGAATCTCCTTTTACAGTCGCGGACTCAGAGAGATGATGCAGTTTATAGAAAACCATTATAAAGAACGAATTTCTTTGGAAAGGCTGGCAGCGGAAGCGAACATTAGTAAAAGTGAAGCCCTTCGATGCTTTAAGCGTGGAATAGGGACGACTCCGGTGAAATATTTGATCGATTACAGGCTGGAGAGGGCAAAAGAATTATTGTGTAAGACGAATGATACGGTTATTCGGGTTGCCGCAGATGTGGGAATAGATAATACAAGTTATTTTGTAAGAATATTTAAGAAAATGTATGGGATGACACCAGGAGCATTCCGGGAAGAAGAAGGACTGAAAAAGGCTGGAGAAAAATAACATATTAGAAGAAATTCTCCGAATTTAGTTGACTTTTGATACATCATGATATCATTACTTCGTATGGCTGAAGTGTTCGGGAGGGCGGAACAACTGGCTTTGTAAGAAGAACAAAAAGAGAGGTTTTGGGAAAAGGAAAATGAATGTGAAATACGATTACGAGAGAATTGTACAGGGATCCTGGACATTGGGGAAGCTATGATTAGATGTGGAGCGGAGAACTTCCGTCTGCAGGATAGTCTGTACCGTATTTGCAGAAGTTATGGATTTGTAAAGTATGATATTTTTGTTATACCAAGCAATATCCAGGTGACGGTGGAGACACCGGAAGGTGAGATCATTACACAGATCCGACTGGTAGAAATAGGGGAATGTGACTTTGACAAGCTGGATTATCTGAATAATCTGTGCCGTAAAATCTGTAAAGAAAAGCCGGATGCAAAAGAAATGAGAAGACAGTTTGAAGAGGTGATGGGAAGACCGGAACAGAAGTGGTACACCCATTATGCGGCCGGTATTTTAGGTGGAACCGGATTTGCGGTATTCTTTGGATGTGATATAAGGGATGCGATCATTGCGGTGATCGTATCAATTGTGATCGTTGCAAGTCAGGGAACTGGCTGGCCGAACGTGAGAAGAACCTGCTGGCATATAACCTGATCTTATCGTTTATTGCAGAGATGATCATTCTGTTATCTGTTAAATTTGGATTTGCGGATCATGAGGAGCGGATCATGATCGGAATTGTCATGCTCCTGATCAGTGGACTGAGTACGACGAACGGAATCCGTGATCTGCTTCAGAAAGACTTTATCTCCGGATCGATCAATATCATGAATTCCATGCTTGGTGCTTCCGGAATCGCATTTGGTACGGCGATACCGATGATTCTTTTTGGCGGTGTAGAGGCGGAAGGATATATCCTTACCCCGAATCTGATCGTACAGCTGATTTCCTGTACCGCAGCCTGCGTGGGATTTGCACTGTGGTTTAAGATCCGGGGCATGCAGGTGGTTTACTGTGGAATCGGAGCATTTTTTACATGGCTGATTTATGCACTTGTTTATGAGGCGCGTCCAAGTAACTTCCTTGCAACTACAATTGCGACGACATTCGTTGCATTCTATGCATTTATTATGTCGCGGATAAATAAAGCACCATCAACAATTTTCCTGACAGCGTCTGTATTCCCTCTGATTCCTGGACCGAATCTGTACTATGTAATGTACGCATGCGTAAGCGGGAATATGCATATGCTCCTGGAACAGACGATCACACTTTTTGCAACCTGCGTTGCAATTGCATTTGGATTTAACTTTGTAGATATTGCATCAAGAACTATCATGCGTAGTATGAAGGTAGAATATCACATTGGAAAAAGTGACAGATAAATAAAAAGTTTCAGCCGCGGATTTCATTCTGCGGCTGAAATTTTAGCCTGTGTGCCGGGAATATGCCTGGATGAGAGCAGATTCCGGATGCACCTGGACAGTCCGAAGGCTTTCGTAAAAAATTATTTAATTTCTTGACTTTATACTTTCGGTATGGTACACTAACCTAGCGAATGGAAGTATAGGTCTTTTTTTTATGCCTATTTTTAACAAAGAAAGTTTCAGGCGTGAAGCTTTCACGACAGCCTCGCAAGCTGTCATGCAACTAAAAATTAGAACATAAAAAGCGAGGTGGAAGTTGTGCGTACAAGAATCACATTGGAGTGTACAGAATGCAAGCAGCGTAACTACAACATGACAAAGGATAAGAAATCTCATCCGGAACGCATGGAAACAAAGAAATACTGCAGATTCTGCAAATCACACACATTACACAAAGAGACGAAATAGTCGTTGAAGGGAAGTGAATGTTATGGGCGAATCTAAAGACAAAGCGAAGACAAAAGAGAAGAAAACTCCTTTCTTCAAAGGTCTGAAAGCTGAGTTTAATAAGATTATCTGGCCAGACAAAACCACACTTACCAAACAGACAAAATTTGCGGTCGTAGTTGTTTCCGTTATCTTAGGAGCGATTATCACGATCTGTGATATCCTGGTAAAATTCGGGGTAGATTTATTAGTTAGATAAGATACTGATAAATGGTAATGCAGGAAAGGTGAGTTTATGTCAGAAGCAAAATGGTACGTAGTTCATACCTATTCCGGGTATGAAAACAAGGTAAAAGCCAACATTGACAAAACGATCGAGAACCGTCATCTGGAGGATCAGATCCTTGAAGTCAGAGTTCCGCTGCAGGACGTTGTTGAACTTAAGAACGGAGTGCAGAAGGTATCTCAGAAGAAGATGTTTCCGGGATATGTATTGATTCATATGATTATGAATGATGATACCTGGTATGTTGTGCGTAACACAAGAGGTGTTACAGGATTTGTAGGTCCGGGATCTAAGCCGGTTCCGCTTACAGATGAAGAGATGGCACCACTTGGTATCCAGAAAGAAGACATCGTGGTAGATTTTGAAGAAGGAGATACTGTGACAGTAACAGGCGGAGCCTGGGAAGGAACAGTCGGCATGATTCAGACTATCAATATGGCTAAGCAGAGCCTGACGATCAATGTTGATTTATTCGGCCGCTGAAACGCCGGTAGAAATCAGTTTCGCAGAAGTCAAAAAATGTAACTTTATGCGCAGTGCATAATGAACACGTGGGAGGGAAATCCCCGCAAATACCACAAGGAGGTACTTTAAAATGGCAAAAAAAGTTTCAGGTTATATCAAATTACAGATTCCAGCTGGAAAGGCTACTCCGGCTCCACCGGTTGGATCCTGCTCTTGGACAGCACGGTGTAAATATCGTTGAATTTACAAAACAGTTCAACGCAAAGACAGCTGATCAGGGAGATCTGATCATTCCTGTAGTTATTACAGTATACAATGACAGAAGCTTCAGCTTCGTAACAAAGACACCGCCGGCAAGCAGTTCTGATCAAGAAAGCCTGCAACATCAAATCCGGTTCAGGTGTTCCGAACAAGACAAAAGTTGCTAAGATTACAAAAGCTCAGGTAAAGGAAATCGCAGAACTTAAGATGCCAGACCTGAACGCGCATCCGTAGAAACAGCTATGAGCATGATCGAAGGAACATGCCGCAAAGCATGGGTGTAACTGTAGTAGAGGACTAATTCAGACTGCATAAGCAGAATGTAAGGAAACTGAAAAAATACGTGGGAGGGAATTCCCGTAATCACCACTAGGAGGTATTTAGAATGAAAAGAGGAAAGAAATACGTAGAAGCTGCAGTTAATCGACAGAGCAACTCTCTATGATAGAGATGAAGCGATCGCACTTGTTAAGAAGAGCGCGACAGCTAAATTTGATGAAACAATCGAAGCTCATATCAGAACAGGATGTGACGGACGTCATGCAGATCAGCAGATTCGTGGCGCTGTAGTTCTTCCGCACGGAACTGGTAAAAAGGTTCGTATCCTTGTATTTGCTAAGGACGCTAAAGCTGAAGAAGCTAAAGCTGCCGGAGCAGATTACGTAGGTGGAGATGAACTCATTCCGAAGATCCAGAATGAAAACTGGTTCGAATTCGATGTAGTTGTAGCTACACCGGATATGATGGGTGTTGTTGGACGTCTCGGACGTGTACTTGACCAAAAGGTTTAATGCCAAACCCGAAGGCTGGTACAGTAACAATGGACGTTACAAAAGCTATCAACGAAATCAAAGCTGGTAAGATTGAGTACAGATTGGACAAGACAAATATCATCCATGTACCGGTAGGAAAAGCTTCTTTCACTGAAGAACAGCTTGCTGACAACTTCCAGACGCTTATCGATGCGATTAACAAAGCTAAACCGGCAGCAGTAAAGGGTCAGTATCTTAAGAGTGTGACACTTACTTCTACAATGGGACCTGGTGTAAAAATCAACCCAATGAAGCTTGCTTAATCAGTATTGAATAAATGTAAATAATAGAGACACCGTATGCGGAGTGATCCGTTACGGTGTCTTTTGTGCAACATGAAATCTAACAAACAGTATTCTGTATACATTGTGCATTTTTGACGAACAATGCATGAAAACATTGAAAATCGGGGAAAATAATGATAACCTATGCCTGTGAAAAAAATATCAAGCAATTAAAAGGAGGCACTTTGTCATGGTTAATATTCAAAAGGCAAAGCAATTATCGGATGTGGGTTTGTAGGAGCGTCCTCTGCGTTCAGCTTACTTCAGAAAGGGATCTTTTTCCGAACTGGTACTGATCGATGCGAATAAAGAAAAGGCAGAAGGGGAGGCAATGGACATAAGCCACGGTAGACCATATGCGCACCCGATGAAAATATATGCGGGATCTTATGATGATATCAGTGATTGTTCACTAATCATCATTACAGCTGGAGCAAATCAAAAACCGGGAGAGACAAGACTGGATCTGGTACACAAAAATGTAGCAATTTTCAAATCGATTATTCCGAAATCACAAAACGCGGATTTGAAGGAATCCTGCTTGTTGTAGCAAATCCAGTGGATATTCTGACTTATGCGGACTTAAGATTTCCGGATATCCGAAGGAAAGAGTATTCGGAAGCGGAACCGCTCTGGATACTGCGAGATTCCGTTATCTGTTAAGCGAACATCTTCAGGTTGCGAGCCGGAGCGTACATGCCAATATCATCGGAGAGCATGGAGACAGTGAGCTTGCCGTATGGAGCGGGGCAAATGTGGCGGGAATACCAATCAATGCTTTCTGTGAACTTCGCGGACATTATCAGCATCAGGAATCTATGGAAAGAATTTATAAAACTGTGCGGGACAGTGCTTACGATATTATCCAGAAAAAAGGGTGCAACCTATTATGGTGTTGCAATGGCGGTTGCGAGAATTGCCGAAAGCATTGTTATGAATGAAAATGCGGTTCTTCCTGTCACGAGTCTGATGGAGGGAGAATACGGACTGGAAGGACTCTGTATCAGTGTTCCGACCATAGTTTCGCAGAAAGGTGCAGAAAAAGTTCTTGAGATTCCACTGAGCGATGAAGAAAAAAGAAAAATTGCTTTCTTCTGCAAAAGAACTGAAGGAAGTTCTGGATGGCCTGGATTTATAATAGAAGAAACTGCCGTTAGGCATAAGGGTCAAAACGCCTACCGAGGAAGACAAGATTCATTAGATTTGAATTTGTAAACCTCTGTGCTTTGGCGCGGAGGTTTTTAGCGCATGATTGCGTGATATGAAAGTCCCCGCTGGGACCGAGACTTTCTGGCAGTTGAAAATACTACAAGGAGGTGCACCATTCGTGGCAAAAGTTGAATTAAAACAACCTATTGTACAGGCAATCGTTGAAGACTCACAGATGCTCAGTCAGCAGTTATCGTTAACTACTGTGGACTTACAGTAGCAGAAGACACTGAACTTCGTAAACAGCTGAGAGAAGCAGGCGTTGTCTACAAAGTTTGTAAGAACACAATGATGAAGAGAGCTTTTGAAGGAACAGATTTCGCACAGCTTGACGAATATCTGAAGGACCCGAACGCTATCGCAATTTCTAAAGATGATGCAACAGCTCCAGCAAGAATCCTTTGCAAATTCGCAAAGAATGCAAAAGCCCTTGAATTAAAAGCAGGTGTGGTTGAAGGCTCAGTATATGACGCAGGCTGGTATTCAGGAACTTTCTAAGATTCCGTCAAGAGAAGTACTGCTGTCCAAGTTACTTGGAAGCTTACAGTCACCTATTACAAACCTTGCTCGTGTTCTTAATCAGATCGCAGAACAGGGCGGCTCCGGCAGAAGCTGAAGCAGAAGCACCGGCAGCAGAGTAAGCTGTACCGGAATCCCATCCGAGTGTGGGAACAGTAAGAGGCGAAAGAGCCAATCAAAGCAAAAATCAAAAAATGGAGGAAATTAAAATGGCAAAGTTAACAACAGCTGAATTTATTGAAGCAATCAAAGAGTTAACCGTATTAGAATTAAACGAATTAGTAAAAGCTTGTGAAGAAGAATTTGGTGTTTCTGCAGCAGCAGGTGTAGTTGTTGCAGCAGCAGCTGGCAGAAGGTGGAGCAAAGCAGCAGAAGAAAAAGATGAGTTCGATGTAGAGTTAGTATCTGCTGGAGCATCTAAGGTTAAAGTAATCAAGGTTGTTCGTGAGATCACAGGTCTTGGACTTAAAGAAGCTAAAGAAGTAGTAGATGGCGCTCCGAAGGTAATCAAAGAGGGCGTTTCTAAAGCAGAAGCTGAAGAAATCAAGACAAAACTTGAAGCTGAAGGAGCAGAAGTTAACCTTAAGTAATTTTGGTTATCACACTGTGAATGACAAGAGCGTATCGCGCAGGATTTCCTGCAGTGATACGCTCTTTTGATTTTTTTGTACTTTTCTGCGGTATGCATACAATGATGATGAGGATTGCGAGAGTGCAAAGCACGTAAAAATCTGGTATCAAAAATAACGACCAATTTTTTGCCACTTACATTATAAAATACAATAAAAAATACAATTCTTTGAAAAGTTAGACTTGACAATCGGGAAAAACCGTGGTAAAGTAAAAATGCGCTATTGTGGAAACGTATGCCATAAGTGCGCCCTGAATAAGGCGGAAATAACCCGAAAATTTATCATATAAGGAGTGAAACGTCAAATGGAGAAAAACAGAATTCGTCCCATCACAAACGGAAAAAGTATGCGCATGAGCTATTCCCGGCAAAAGAAGTACTCCAAATGCCTAATTTGATCGAAGTTCAGACCGACTCTTACAAATGGTTCCTGGATGAAGGATTAAAAGAAGTATTTGATGATATTTCTCCGATTACCGATTACAGCGGACATCTGAGCCTGGAATTTGTCGACTTTACATTGTGCACAGATGAAACCAAGTACACAATCGAGGAATGTAAAGAACGCGATGCTACTTATGCTGCACCGCTTAAAGTGAAGGTAAGACTTCACAATAAAGAGACAGACGAGATCAATGAACATGAGATCTTTATGGGTGATTTACCGATTATGACAAGAACCGGTACCTTTGTAATCAATGGTGCGGAACGTGTTATTGTCAGCCAGCTGGTGCGTTCACCTGGTATTTATTATGGAATTGCGCATGATAAACTTGGTAAAGAATTATACTCTTGCACCGTTATCCCGAACAGGGGTGCATGGCTTGAATATGAGACGGACTCCAATGACGTTTTCTATGTCCGTGTGGACAGAACCCGTAAGGTGCCGATCACAGTCCTGATCCGTGCACTTGGTATTGGAACGAATGCTGAGATTATCGATCTTTTTGGTGAAGAGCCAAAGATTCTCGCAAGTTTCACAAAGGATACTTCAGAGAACTATCAGGAAGGTCTTCTCGAATTATATAAGAAGATCCGTCCGGGTGAACCGCTTGCTGTAGACAGTGCAGAAAGTCTGATCACCAGCATGTTCTTTGACCCGAGACGTTATGACCTTGCAAAGGTAGGAAGATATAAATTCAATAAAAAGCTTGCGCTTAAGAACCGTATCACAGGACATACGCTGGCCGAAGACGTAGTAAGTCCGATGACAGGTGAAGTAATTGCAGAAGCAGGAGCTGTCGTTGACAGAGAACTTGCAGATGCCATCCAGAATGCAGCTGTTCCATATGTGTGGATCGCAAGAGAAGAAAGTGACCGTAATATCAAAGTACTTTCTAATATGATGGTAGATCTCAAAGCTGTATGTGGAATCGATCCGGAAGAAGTTGGCGTAACTGAACTGGTATACTATCCGGTACTTGCTGAACTCCTGGAAGAGACAGCCGGAGATATCGATGAGCTGAAAGAAGCAATTCATAAGAATATTCATGAACTGATTCCGAAGCATATTACAAAAAGAAGACATTATGGCGTCTATCAATTACAATATGCATCTTGAATATGGAATCGGTAAAGATGATGATATTGACCACTTGGGTAACAGACGTATCCGTGCGGTTGGAGAACTTCTCCAGAATCAGTACAGAATCGGTCTTTCAAGACTGGAAAGAGTTGTTCGTGAAAGAATGACAACACAGGATCTGGAGGGCATTTCTCCGCAGTCACTGATCAATATCAAGCCTGTAACTGCTTTGCTGTTAAAGAGTTCTTCGGATCATCACAGCTGTCACAGTTCATGGATCAGAATAACCCGCTTGGTGAGCTGACTCACAAAGAGACGTCTTTCCGCACTTGGTCCAGGTGGACTTTCCCGTGACCGTGCCGGATTCGAGGTTCGTGACGTTCACTACTCACATTACGGAAGAATGTGTCCGATCGAGACACCTGAAGGACCGAACATCGGTCTGATCAACTCTCTCGCATGTTATGCAAGAATCAATGAGTACGGATTTATAGAAGCACCGTACCGTAAGATTGACAAAACAGATCCGCAGAATCCGGTTGTAACCGAAGAGGTAGTATATATGACTGCGGATGAAGAAGATAATTATCATGTGGCCCAGGCGAATGAGGCCCTGGATGCGGAAGGGCATTTCATTCATAAGAATGTATCTGGTCGTTACCGTGATGAGACTCAGGAATACGAGAAAAGAATGTTTGATTACATGGACGTATCTCCCAAGATGGTATTTTCTGTGGCTACGGCCCTGATTCCTTTCCTGGAAAACGACGATGCCAACCGTGCGCTGATGGGATCCAACATGCGGCGTCAGGCCGTACCGCTTCTTACTACAGAAGCTCCGGTAGTCGGAACAGGTATGGAAGTAAAATCTGCTGTCGACTCAGGTGTATGTGTCGTTGCAGAAGAAGGAGGTATTGTTGAGAGATCAACATCTACCGAAATCACAATTAAACAGGATGACAAGACAAAAAAGACTTATAAGCTGACCAAATTCCTGCGAAGCAATCAGAGCAACTGCTATAACCAGAGACCGATCGTTGTTAAAGGTGAAAGAGTTGAAAAGGGACAGGTAATCGCAGACGGACCTTCTACCTCAATGGTGAGATGGCTCTTGGTAAGAACCCGTTGATCGGATTTATGACCTGGGAAGGTTACAACTACGAGGATGCTGTACTTCTTAGTGAACGTCTTGTACAGAATGATGTTTATACATCTGTTCATATCGAAGAATATGAGGCGGAAGCTCGTGATACCAAGTTAGGACCAGAAGAGATTACCCGTGATGTTCCGGGTGTCGGCGATGAAGCGCTCAAAGACCTGGATGAAAGAGGTATTATCCGAATCGGAGCCGAAGTACGTGCCGGAGATATTCTTGTGGGCAAAGTTACTCCTAAGGGAGAGACAGAGCTCACAGCTGAGGAAAGACTTCTTCGTGCAATTTTTGGTGAGAAAGCGCGTGAAGTAAGAGATACTTCTCTGAAAGTACCTCACGGTGAATATGGTATTGTTGTGGATGCCAAAGTATTTACAAGAGAAAATGGAGATGAGTTATCACCGGGTGTAAACCAGACAGTCCGTATTTACATCGCCCAGAAGAGAAAGATCTCCGTAGGTGATAAGATGGCCGGCCGTCATGGCAACAAGGGTGTTGTTTCCCGTGTGCTTCCTGTGGAGGATATGCCGTTCCTTCCGAACGGACGTCCGCTTGACATCGTGCTGAACCCACTGGGTGTACCATCACGTATGAACATCGGACAGGTACTGGAGATCCACCTTTCTCTGGTCGCCAAAGCACTTGGATTCAACATCGCAACACCGGTATTCGACGGTGCAAACGAAAATGATATTATGGATACCCTGGATCTGGCAAACGATTATGTAAACCTGACCTGGGAAGAATTTGAAGCAAAGCATAAAGAAGAACTTCTTCCGGAAGTTATGGATTATCTGTATGAGAACAGAGACCACAGAGCACTGTGGAAAGGCGTTCCGCTTTCAAGAGACGGTAAAGTAAGACTGAGAGACGGTCGTACCGGGGAATATTTCGACAGCGCGGTAACAATCGGACACATGCATTATCTGAAACTGCATCATCTGGTTGATGATAAGATC
>VOFI01002934.1_pt1 | contig 53227 bp, 81 predicted proteins | sample 5384131 | NCBI WGS metagenome assembly VOFI01 (sample SAMN12384728, study PRJNA508395) | human gut metagenome | isolation source: healthy gut H | host: Homo sapiens
AGCCGATAACGCCGACCATTACGCCGACCTCGAGCATCGAGGGCATGTAGATCATGCCTTGGTAAACCTCCGCAAATGACGCCGCGGAAGAGTTAACCGTAGAGGTGGGGAATAAAGCGACGGCGTAATCGATGTTGGGGATCTGGAAGCCGCCCACCAGAAGCTGGACGCGCTTGCAGAAGATGCCGAGGATGGCCAGCACGGAACCGACGACGACCAGAGGTAGTCGTGCGAAGCTTCGGCACAAAGCAGATTGCCGCGCACAGAATGCATCCGACGATCTCAGTCCAGAAGAAGAGCCGAAAGGGGCCCGCGACCAGCATGGAGACGACCTCCCGCGCCCGAACCGTTCGGGAAGGCGCTGGTCAAAGATCGCATCCGAAGAAGTACAGATCGACGCAGACGAACGCACCGAGCATCTTGGCAAGCTTCACAATGTTCGCCTGCTCAACATCAGGTAGCCCCGCCTTGCGAAGTGCGATGATGACGACAAGGACGAGAGCCGTTCCGCACACCAGAGCGGAGGACACAACCAGGGGCCCAGAAAGCGCCGTGTGCCAAAGCTCCACGAGCCTGCTGAAGGCCGAAGATCCACGCGGTAACGGAATGAACCAGCACGGCGCACAAGCGCGATAACGCTGATGACACGAAGCGCTACATGGGAAAGCCTTGCCTTCTCCGCCTGAAGCTGAGCCCAAAGGTAGACGATGGACAAGATCGGGTACGTGCCGGGGACAACGATGTCCCCACATAAGAGGCGATCCCAAGTTGGAGTAGATGAACAACTCCCAAAGCCTCATAGGCTGGCCGAGGTCGACGACGACGACAGAGCCGATAGCCAAAACAGTGCAGCAAATGGAAGTCCACACGGCAATCTTGGAGATTCCACCAGAAGCCCTTCATGCCAAACGCCTTGGGCACAGACGAAATGATCAAACCACCTGCGGACAAACCGACGAGAAACATGAACATGGTGATGTAAAGGCCCCAAGAATCAAGGTTTCTCATATTGGTCTGAACCATGCCGCCCGTAAGCTGCACGACCCCACAAAGCAAGACCGGCAACCGTTAAAACGGCAGCAACAATAATAGCGATGTTGAGACCCTTGCCTCCGAACTTGGCAGCAGGAGCCTTGGCTGCACTGGCAGCCTGCAGTTTTCTCAGACATGATGCTCTCCTTATCAGCCTAGACGAGGTAATACACGTTCGGCTCGGTATCGCGCTCGGGAAGCAGGGTAAAGTAATCCCTGTCCTTGAGCATCTTGGACACATCCGACTCGGGATCGTTCAGGTCGCCAAAAGATACGCGCCCTCGGAGAGTGCTTCGATGCACGCGGGCTGTAAGCCCTTTGCCAATCGGTGCCAGCAGAACGTGCACTTCTCAACAACATGCTTCTGATGGGGGGGGCGGGGACGTCCCTATCACCAACCGCAAAGTCGAGATGATACGAAGGCTCCTCCCAATTGAAGGAACGAACGCCCGTGTAGGGACACGCAGACATGCACATACGACAACCAATGCACTTGTCGTAATCCTGGCGGACAACTCCGGTATCAGGATCCTTATACGTCGCACCGACGGGACACACCTTCACGCATGCAGGATTCTCGCAATGCTGGCACGATAAAGTGACGTTATACATTTCAAGGTTAGGGTACTCGCCCCTAGGCTCATCAAGATGCCCGCCGCCCACCGTCATAACACGATTCCACCAGTTGCCATCAGGCAAATTGTTTTCGATCTTGCAGGCAACCGCACACGAATTACAAGCGATGCAGCGCTTCGTGTCGATCAACAGAGCCAATCTTTGCTTAGACATCGAAATTACCCCTCATTCCAGACGCGAACTTCAACAAGGTTATCGAAGTAACTCTCGTTGACGCCAACGGGATCGTACTCGGACGTCAGCAACTCAGACCAGCTGCCCGCCTTATGCTGATACGCCTGCCAACTCTTCGGGTACACCATGCAGCCGGGACGAATGCCGTTGTTGTAAACGCACTTCGCAACGCAATGACCGCGATCGTTGTAAACCTCAACGTAGTCGCCGTCCTTGACGCCACGCTCCTGCGCGTCCTTCGGATTCATCTTGATTGTGGGTTCGGGATCAAGCTCGCGAAGATACGCATTGTCCGCCCACATGGAATGAACGCGGAAGCGCGGGCGCTCGGACAGCAGGATCAGCTTGTACTTATCCCACATCGGAGAACCTTCATAAGCCTCAGCGGGGTGGAAGTAACGCGGAAGATGCTCGCGCTCAACGTCGAATTCCTGGCCCATATCGAACTGAACGGTCGGTTTCTCGACGTAAAACTCCATGCGTCCTGACTCGGTGCGGAACGATGCGTTCTCCCACGGAATCAAGGCTTCTTCGCATACCAATACATATCTTCGTTCTCTTTAATCGCGGCATACGTGATGCCGAGCTCCCTTCAAAGCGGGCGTGTCGATGACCATAGACATGTATTCGTCGTCGGTATACGTAATCAGATCAGGATGACCCATCTTTTCAGCGAAGAGACGCAAAATTTCAATGTCAGGCTTCGATTCGTACAGAGGCTCAATCGCTTTTTCGCTATGAATGAAGCACTGCGTTGCGGAGATAGCCACAACGTCCTCCTGCTCGAACCAATGAGATGCGGGAAGGACGATATCGGCATATTTGGTCGTATCCGTAAAGGCATAGTCAGCGACAACGAAGAAGTCGAGATTTCCGATGATATCGTTGATGTATTCGTTGGTATTGACCTGATTGGAGACAGGGTTGCCCGCGTACACGTACAACGACTTGATCGGATAATCCTCGCCCTTATACTTGCCGGTACGCATGATCTCGGGAAGGAACAACGCGGAGATCATGGGGTACTTCGCGGCCGTCATACCCTTAACTACGGCGTTGATGCCCAGCACGGCTGAAATCGCCAATGCCCGTACCCGCACCGGAATAGCCGATCTGGCGGTAAGCGCAGCCATCGTCGCATTTGCATGCGCCGCATGCACACCGTTGGTATAGGAGTTTGAACCCCAGCCCAAACGATGAATGCAGGGGCCGTCAAGCGCAATGTGGGCAAGCTCGACGATGGTCTCTGCGGTAACGTCGCAAATCTCAGCAGCCTTCTCGGGCGGGTACTGCATGATCTCGTCTTTGAGGAGGTCATATGCCGTGCGGCATTTGATTCCCTCGAAGTCATACGTTCCGCTAATCTGAGGATCCGAGGCATCGTCAACAGCTACGACGGATCCATCAACGTCAAGAACCGCCGGGGGATCGATTGTCTTTTAACTGTGGCGCTTTTACCAACCGACGCACCTTTGTTCTCGCTCGACGCTGCGGAAACCTGCCCGCGGGCGACTTCGATCACCTGAGGCTCAACGCCAAGATCGCTCATGCGCAAGAATTTGCCCGTATCCTCGCGAACCAAGAATGGAGCGCAAGTGTGCGCCTTCATGAACGGCTTGTTGATAGCATCTTCATCAACCATGACATACATCATAGAAAGAGCGAGAGCGGCATCGGTTGCAGGCTGAATAGGAACCCACACGTCCGCTTTCGCTGCCAGCTGAGTCATAATTGGATCAATGACGACAAGCTTTGTGCCCGCCTCTTGCGCATCAGCAATAAAGTGCCAGTCGTGAATCTGAGCGTCGGTGATATTCGCGCCCCAAACAAACAACGTCTTGGCATTTTTGAAATCTGATGGATCATTGAGAACCCAGTCGCCCAAAGTACCCATAACGCGATTGATTCCGCGCGTGTTTTTGCTTGGTCGCGAGCAATCTTGATCTGCGTAGAATTAATCTTGTTAAAGAACACGTTAAACATTGGGGATGCCACGCCGCTCACCGTGCCGAGGTTACCCGATCCACGCGTATAGGCAATGGCCTGATCGCCGTATTTCTCGCGAATCTCCTGCCACCTTTGAGCGATCTCGTCAACCGCTTCGTCCCACGTGATACGCTCCCATTCGCCCGCCCCGCGCTCACCGACGCGACGCATGGGATACTGAATACGATTCGGGCCGTAGATGTTGTAGACTTGGCTTAAACCCCTCAGGCAAATTCGATCGATGCTCATGTCGGGGAAGAATTGAACGGACGGCGCGACGTCTTCACGATCTTGCCATCGACAACATGAAGGTTGATCTTGCACGTTCCCGAGCAGTTACCTCGGCATACGCCGCAGAATACTTGCTCCTGCTCTGTCTCAATCTGACCCAGGGCATACTCATCCGCATATGCCTGAAGACTCGGCGTGACGGCGCCTGCAACTACGGCAGCGCCCGGCGAGGGGTCCCCGTCGTCTTGAGGCTTCTGCGCGTCAATCCGCCCTGCGAGCTCTTCATTCCTGACACCTCTCCTCCTTGAAAGATCTCATCAGGATATCCGAATCGAAAAGCCCGGGCACGAGCCTTGACACCGAAGGCGCCATGCGAACCCACGCCAAGCGTCGGGGGAGCGTTCGCCCCTACGCCAAACCTTATCGGATATCCCCTCGTTTCACCCAACCCCGTCGTAATCCCTCGACAGCAATCAGGCTCCAGATAAAGATTGGCCAAATCTCTTGTTGTCACATTATCACAATGTCTTGCGACAATCAATATAAAGAGCTATCCGCGTCTAGCAAAACGCCTTGCAGATTGCAGCTCCGAGCGGGTTATAGGTATCTCCGATGCTCCAACCGCGCCTCCACCATCGGCAAAATGTCGTCCTCGGCAAGACCCGCGCTTAAACATGCGCGAATCATGTCGTCGATCACCAACTCCACGGGCGAGTCCACAGCCCTGTCGGCTCCGATATCGTTTCGCTCGGCAACGAAGGTGCCCCTGCCCTTTCGCGTGGAAATATACCCTTCACGCTCTAGATCCATGTAAGCGCGGTTCACGGTGTTGTAGCTAATGTCCAGGTCAACCGCCAAGGCGCGCACGGTCGGCAGTTTGTCCCCCACCGCATAGGCGCCCGTTCCGATAAGGTAGGCGATGCGGTTCTTCACCTGAATCCACACCGGCAGCCCGCTGTTGTAATCTATCTCGAACGATTCAAGAGCGCTCACGCTTTGCTCCTTTCGCTTGTCTTCCCGACCTTCTCGACGGCATCCACAAACCCGTCGCTCACCGCCGTCGGCACCGTGACCACGGCACCGTTCGATTTCTTCACCGTCTCATACTGCATCAACATGGTGCGCAAACGCATTGCCGCCTCGGGAGTTCCGTATACCTCTGCTGCCTCGGCAAGCATCTCCGCCAGATCAACCTCCGCGCTGGCAACCGCCATGCGGGCGCTTTTCTCACGATCCGCCTGCGCTTCGAGCGACATGATTTCTTGCAGCTCCTCGGGAATGACAATGTCGCGAACCTTAACCGAGATGATGTCGACGCCCCAGCTCGCCGCCTCGCGCTCGATATCGGCCTTGATCTCCTCGTCAAGCTGATCGCGCCTGAGCGCCACCTCCGCAACCGACGACCTGCCGACCGCCTCGCGCAATGCCGTCTGGGCGAGAAACGATACGGCGGCGTAATAATCCTCGACCTCCGTGCAAGCCTTCTCGGCGTCCCACACCATCCAGAACAACACAGCATCGATGTTGACAGGAACCAAATCGGCAGTCAGTGTATGGTCCGCGAAAAACGGCGTGGCGATGGTACGCTGGTCGACGCGGATCGTCCCATGCTCGATAAGCGGAATGGTGAAGTAGAGCCCCGGCCCCGCAACGCGGTTCACTTTGCCCAGGCGAAGCACGACCACTTTCTCCCAGCTCAAAGCAATATGCATCGAGGAGAGCACCGCCAGCGAGACAACGAGCATGGCCCCATGGCACCGGGGCCCACGCCCCTGAACCGCATAGCAGACGGCCAGCACCACTGCGCACGTCGCCACGAACACCGCGACACTGAAAATGGTTGCCCCGTTGCGCGATGACTTCCTGGGCACATACGAGGTGGCGGCCCTGATCTCAGCGTCCTTATCGCTCATAGCATAAGGAGCGCCCTTGGAGATCTTGTTAGCCTCGCGTCTTCTTCTCACGCTGTTTCTTCCGCTTATCCTGTCAGGCACCCCAAGCCCCTTCCCGCATACTCTTCATCTCGTTAAAACTCAGCAACTACCAGCACCGCCGATCGACGTCGCAACGCACGCTCAACACCCAAGACCGAGCATGAACGCTGAAACCTGCGTCACGTCATAAGCCGCCAAACCCGTCGTGCATATTCGCAACGACAATCCGCCCGCAAGCAGACACGACGCTATCCAAAGAAGCTGCGTGCGCGCGTTGCCGTGCGTGAGGAATCTCTCAAGCGCAAATGGGACGATAAGGCCGCAGATCAGCAGGCCGCCCCAGAAAAGCCATCTCATATCCCCTGCGATGAGCGCCCAAGCACCCGCCGCCGTACCTTCGGAGCCGAGCATCCAAACAACGTAGACCGCGAGGAGCGCCGCCTCGATCAGAACAAGCCCCCCGTCTGCCAGCGTCAGCGCAGCCAGAGGCCTCACGTGCGGATGACGCGGCTCGGTGAACGAAAGCGCCGCGAACGCGCCCGCCAATCCGCACGAAAGCGAAGACACGCAGAACAGCGCAGGCAGGAGCGGCGTCCGATAAGCCAAAAAACAGATGCGAGCGAGCTGAGCAGCACCCCCGTGTACACCGCCGTGACAAGCCCCGATGCAACGCCGACGATCGCTATCGCCAAAGACAACGCTCGAGAGAAGGCTCCACGTTGTCGAGCAATGACATGGCGGTAAAACGCGCCTGAGCAAAACAACGTGACGGCAATGGCGTACGACCCGACGGACATAGCCGTCGGCTGAGGCGAGAACAGCAAGTTGAAAAAGACGTTCGGGGCGCCCTACGGCGACCAGCAGGCAAAGCACGCCGAGCGCCAAAAGCGCGAAGCATGCAGGCCACGCGCGCGTGAAAAATTCGCTCGGCAAAGCAAGCGCCGAGGAAATCCGCGAAAGCGGGGAGTCGTAAGGAGCCGCCGACATGAGTCTGACCGACATGGACTCGCGCGCGGTAAAGCATTCGAGCAGCGACAGCACAACGCACATACGGCACCAGTGCCGCCGAGGAAGAGATATGTCACCGTAAGCTCGTTGAACAACAAGCTCCCCGCTCCTCAAGCCGTCGCAAACCGTCATTTGTCGCAATGTAATAAGTTAAAGGCAGTATAGCATCGCGGGAGGCACGATCCGATACGACGAACCCAGCAGAGGCCTCGACGAACCACCCCAATCCGATCCTGTCGAGACAATTCGATCTGGCGGATCGGGAAGGCAAGCCCAACAAACGTCGCCAGCCAAACTCACACTCCCTCGCGGCGGCGCACCTCGCGCACGACGCGCGGATTATCGGCCAGATACCGCGCCCGTTCGGCGATCTCGACCTCGCTCGTCACGCCCTCCGCAAGGCAACGCGCGAGCAGCTTCTCACGCGAGCCCTTCAGCACCAGCGCCGCATCGATGTCGTGCTGCAGCCTCTTCCACCCCTTAAGATGGGCGACGACGCGCTCGACCGCACGCGGCGGCGAATCCTTCGGGAACACCTCGAGGGCGAGCCGATCGACCGACTCGCCCGCGTAAAATCGCTCGCGCACCTCGTCGCGCAGCGCCCCCGTCCGATCGTTTTTCGCCTTCGTCTTGCACCTCTCGCTGCAGAAGCGACGCTCGACGCCACGATGGCGGTCAGCGAGAAGCTCTTGCCGCACTGCGCGCAATATCCGATGCGAACCTTTCCGAGCTTTTTTCGCGAACTCGTACCACAAGCAGCAAAGATACGAGTCGAACGTCATGAAGTCGCCATCGCCCTCCGTTGCGAAAACGTCGACGCGCGCGCCCTCGAGGTGCAGGGAAACCAGCGCGTACATCAAACGCTGCACGCAGGGGAAATCCTCCTCGACGATGCGCTCGTCGCTCACCAGCAAGTTCCCCGTCTCCGAAAGCAGGTCAAGCGACCCGGGGCCGCCCTGAGCCCTCCGCAAACCCGCCCTCGTATCCGGCGAGGGCCTGAAGAGCCTGCCCGACAACCTCCTCCCCGACGAAATAGCGAACCGCCGCCGCGAAATCGGACATCGGGATCTCGTCTTCGAACGAAAGAAGGAAAAGCAGCAGCGTGGCCCTGCCGTCCTCGACCTCGCGGGCGGCGAACGCGTAATCGAACGTAGCGCTGCGAAACTTCCTCAGGAAGGGAAGCTGCGGCATCATCCGCTCGTAAAGCCGACTCGCCGTCGGGGCCGAGATCGAAGGCGATCGAGAAAATCCGAAAAACACGTTCCCGTCCGAGCGTTTCGCGCAACACGCTTCTCCACCGGCATGAGCGCAGGGACGAGGGGCTTCGTCTTGTTCAGAACCTCCTGAATCGAAACCGCCTCGCGCGCAACGGCCATCGCGCAGAGCCAATCCGTCACGCGTTCTCGAGACTCCCCCGCCGAAAAGAGGCCCGGTGAAGCGCGCCGTTGCCAGCACATCCCGTCGGTCCACCACGCCGTCCGCACGCGTTGAGGAAAGACCCTCCAAGCTGAAGCGCGCAGCGGCATCGGCATCTTGCGCCCTCCCTGCAAGCTCGTGGGCGGGAACCAGGTCGAACACGATGAAGCTCGACGAATCGTGCGCGCCGCCCGCCTCGATGCGCGCGCCGCGCACGGGGATCCGCCCCGCGACGTCTTCGTTTGATCGCTCAAGCTGTAAAGCCATGGCCTCCCCCTCGTCGCTCACCCATGCTCGCGACGCGAACACGCACCGTCCCGGCTGGAATAACCTCGGTATATTTTTTTACTCTTTCAAAATCTCTTTATCAGGGATTATTGGAATTTTACCATGAGGTCAACCGATCACGATGAGAGGAGCCCCCGATGGTCAATTCAGGTAAGCACTGCAGGACCCACGAAACGCCGGCGAGTCTTCCCGCCGCAGACGAGCCGCGCCGGAAACAGCCGGCGAGGCGCACGCAACGACGAAGCAGCACGCGCGCAAGCAACCCGGTTCCGCATGCCGAGCCGCCGCGTCGGTGGCGTTGACGGTCGCGCTCATCGCCCCCCGCCTCGCTGGCGTCTGCGCAAAAGCGCGTTCGCGCAAGACGCCCTCGCGAACGCCGCCGCGAACGTGAACGAGCCCACGCACGTCATCGCGCGCGCGGCAACCGATCTTCGCCGGGCTTTCGCTCGACGAGCTGCGGGCGATCGTGGACGAAGCTCAGGCGCAGCTCGACGCGGCAAGCCGCCGTCGACGAAAACCAACCGGCATACGATGCCGCGCACAGCCCGCCGCAAACGCGCAGACGAACCTTGATGCCCTGAACGCCCAGGCGAAACGCACCGATCAGGCGGCGCGCGACGCGCTCTGCAGCCGAGCAGGAAGCCGCCGCCCGCAGCGGCAGACGCGCAGGCGCAGCTCAACGCCGCGATTTTCCGAGAAAGACGCCGCCGTAGCCGACCAGGAGGCGAAGAAGACCGCCTACGAATCAGCGATGAGCGACGCGGAAAAAGGCGCAGGCGGAACTCGAAGCCGCCCGGAAGGCCGCCGAGGAAGCGACGCCCGGAAGCGCTCGGTGAAGCCGAGAAGAACCTCGCCGCCGCAACCAACGCCCTCGAGGAGGCGCGTGCGAAGGAGGAGGCCGCGAACGAGACGCAGGCAAGGCCCAAGCCGAACTTTGACGCCGCCGCCCGGAAAACGACGCAGCCGCGCAAGCGCTCGAGGCCGCAAAGGCAGAAGCCGCCGCAGCCAAACAGGAGCTTGACGAGGCGCAGGCGGCCTACGACAAGGCGAAGGCCGATCTCGACGCGGCAACCGAAGGCATCGATCCCGAAGCGCTCGCCGAGGCGCAGCGCGTCCTCGATGCGGCGAACGCGTCGCTGAAGGCGGCGCAGGAGCAGCACGCCACGGCTCAAGGCAACGTCGAGGACGCCGAGGGCGGGCTGGCAAGCGCTCAGAGCACGTTGGAAGAAGCCCAAATCGCAGCTCCTGACGGCGCAACAGGGCGTCGACCAGGCGAAGCAAGACCTCGCCACGGCGCAGCAAAACGTCGAGCAGGCGAAGGCGTCCTACGACGACGCGCTCGCAGGCATCGAGGGCGAGAAGGAAAAACTGAGCAAGCCGAAGCCGCCGTCGAGGCCGCCCATGCCGCCAAGAGCAAAGCCGACGCCGCGCCTCGACGCAGCTCGCGCCGAAGAAAGAGGCTGCAGACGAGGCCGTCGCCCGCGCTCAGGCAGCCGTCGAGCAGGCTCGGGAAATGGTCGAGAACGCGGAAGCGCAGTACGCGCTCGGCAGCTACGGCTTCTTCGGAAGCTCCGGCAACTTCGGCTCGAACGCCGCGAAGATCCTCGAGGACGCGCAAGCAAACGGCCTCGTCATCTTCGGAGGCGCCTACGACTCCACCAACCCGAGAACATGCGCGACGCGCTGCGCTGGCTCGGAAGTGCAACGAGCTTCGCATGCAAGCGGGCTTCGACCCCCAAACCGGGAGAAGCTTGAAGAGCTGAAGAGTCAACCTCCAGCTCATGGCCATCGCGCAGGTGCAGGCGAACGCCTCGGCGAACCACCTGAGGAATACCGGCGAGCTGGCGCACTCTCAGCTCTATCCTGTCGGCGAGAACATCGCGGCAGGCTACAACGACCCCTTCGACGGTTGGTACGACGAGGGAGAAGATCCTCTTCGAGCAGGGGAGATATCGCAGGCGCGGGCCACTATCTCAACATCCTCGACGCAGGCTATCAGGTGACCGGATTCGCCGTGAACCAATACGCGAACCCCTACTTCCCCCCAATTCCACGGCCAGACGTTCTCGGGCGTCGACTACGGCGATACTTTGACGTTATCGGAGTTCAGAGAGTTGTTCAACCGTACTACGCCAACGTGACCAACCCCCGAAGCGGTCTACGAGGCGGCGCTTGCCCAACTGCGCAACGCGCAGGCGACCCAGACGAACGCGCGGGCAACGTGGTCGGGTGCGAAGGCGAGCAAACACGCGCCCAAGCGAACGTCGAAGCGGCCCGGAAACGCGACACCGAGCAGGAGGAAGCCGTCGCAGAGGCCGAGAAGAAGGCCGCGGAAGCCGAGGCGGCCATCACGGCAGCTGAGCAGGCGCGCGACGAAGCGAGCGCATCGGTCAAGCAGCGGCGGAGGGTGCCTTCGAGGACGGCGACGACGCTCGTCACGCAGAAAGAAGCGGCCGTGAGCGCAGCGCAACAAAGCTCGCCTCGGCTCAGGCGGCGCTCGCAGGCGCAAAACGACGTTGCCGCTCGCGAAGAGGAGCGCGACGAGGCGCTCGCGGCGCTCGACGCGCTTTCGGGCGGGGTCGCCGGCGCGCAAGACGCCTTCGACAAAGCGACGGAAACGCTTGTGAACGCCCAGGGTAACCTCGACGCGGCGCGAACAGCCGAGCAGGAGGCAGCAGAACGCGCTACATCGGCCGCAGGAGCCCTGAGCGACGCGCAGCGTCAACACGAGCTCGCTGAGGCGGCGGCGAATCAGGCGCACGAGACTGCAAAGCAGGCGCAGGCGAACTTCGACGATGCGAAGGCCGAGAGCGATCGCCTTGCCGGACTCATCGACGCGCTCGATCAAGCGCAAGCGAGCCACGCGCAGGCGCTAGAGAGCGTCGATGCTTCCAGCATCGCCCTCGACGCGGCAACCGAGGCGCTCGTGCGCGCCGAAACGACGCTCGCCGACGCGCAGGCCGCGAAAGCCGCAGCCGACGAGTACGCCGAGAAAACCGCGGCCCTCAGCGCCGACGACGCGTTGGCCGACGGCATCGACGACCCTGTTTTCGCCGAGCTCGACGCCCTGTTCGAAACCGCCCGCGACGCAGCCGCGGGATCCCTGCGGCAACCGAGGCGCGAAACGCCGCTGCGAGCGCGTTCGCCGAAGCGGCGCGCGCCCACCAGGTGCTCCTCGACGCGCGCGATACGGCGGCGAGCAACCTCACCCTCGCCCGCGCCAACTACGACGCGGCCCTCGCAGCGCAGCAGCCCGCCAAGCAGCCTTCCGCGCCCGAGGCGACGGCGGAGGCGAAACCACGCTGGCGCAAACCCGGCGACGAGGGCAGCCGCGGCCTCGGGGTCTTGGCCCTGTTTTTCACCGGCGGCGCCGTCGCAAAATAGCAAACCGCCGCACGCATCATCGCCACGTCGCCGTCGCAAAATAGCAAACCGCAGGCACTAGCATCATCGCCACGTCGCCTGACGACCCAAAACCCGGGTTCGCAGGGCGATGCGCGACGAGGAAATTTCGCCCGGGCGAGGCTTCAAAGGCCGAACGGCCGCAAGCTTCGCCCGGCATATGCTATGCTCGATCGAAAGAACCGAGGAGGTACCCATGCACTGTCCCGTCTGCGGAAGCGTCATCAACGATGCCTGCCGATACTGCACCGTATGCGGATCGCCCATCGAAGGCGCCGATTCCAGAACCGAGGAAACCCCGCAGTCGGACAGCGCAGCGAGCGAAAGCGCCCAAGCGAAAGGCAGCACGGCAACCGATGAGCCAAACGAGCGAAGACGGTGCGAGCCCTTCGCCGGAACCGAAGCAAGACCCGACGACCGCCGGTCGAAGCGACCGGGCAAGCGCCCAACCCGTGACCTTCTCGGCGGCAATGGACGACACGCGCAAGAGCAGCAAACGTCGCATGCCCCTCGTGATCATGCTCGCGCTCGCTATGGCGCTCGTTGCCGGAACGGCGTTCGCGGCTTACCAAATCTACGTCAACGTCATCGCCCCGATGCAAAACCAAACCGCAGAGCAACCTCGGGGGACGAATCCGCCGCGCAAACGCCCGTGCCTGAAGAGCCCCTCACCGTAGACGTTGAAGAGAGGCGAATCATCGTCTCCACGATGAGCGACCCGTATTACGGAGACGGCGAGAGAACGGAGGCCACCTGGATCTATCCGGTGCTCGTCGGCTCCCGGCAAAGCGCGACGCGATCGATGCGATCAACGCCTTCATCGAGGAAAAATCGAGCAAGATGCCGCATGGACGGAAGGGCTCAACGCCGATAATTTCATGGACGACCCCGAAGTCGGAACCCCGGGCGTCATCGTGTCGCGCTACACTGGCGTCACGTTCCTCTCCGATCGTTACGTCTGCGTCTTCGACGCCATGCACACCACTTGGTGGGGCGCGCACGGCAACGCCTTCAACGACGCGTACCTGTTCGACCTGGAAACAGGCGAACAGGCGGCGGTCGCTCAAGCTGCAGGCGTGAGCGAAGAGGAGCTTGCGGCTCGGGCTGACGCCGCCGTACGCGTTTTCTACAACAGAGAGGGAAGCGACATCTACACCGTCGACGAGGCCGTTGAGCATGCCCTCGAGGGCACGTACTATCTCGCAGACGAAGGGGTCATCCTGGCCACCGACGACTACGCGCTCGGCAGCTACGCCTACGGCAGGCGCAACATCGTCGTCATCCCCTTCGACGATTCGGTCGAAGCCGGCCAAAGTGGTCAAGGTAAACGCGACCCGATAGAGGCCCAACCGGCGAACGAGCATCCGAGGCAAGGATGCGGGCAGCCTCGACCCGGCAGCTTCCCGCAGACCTCACGCCAAGCCCGACAGCGTACCGTCAGCGCTGCGGCTGCCTTGCAAAACCGCAGCTCGAACCCTCATCCCGATTATGCGACCCTGCCGCCGCTTATGCGGTACGCGAGGAGCTTCGCGGTGCTCGCTTTTGCTATGCTGAGACGATAACGTTTCGAACACGCCGTCGGGCCGCCCGCGCGGCCTTTCGCGAAAGATGGGAGAACCCATGCAGATCACCCCTGCTGAGATCGCCGAAACGCTTGCGATGGTGAGCAAGCAAAATCTCGACATCCGCACCATCACGCTCGGCCTCAACCTGCGCAGCTGCGTCGACTCCGACATCGACCGCTTGGCCGCGAAGGTCTACGACCGCATGACCACCGCCGCCGAGCACCTCGTGCCCACCGCCGAGCAGCTCGAACGCGAATTCGGCATCCCCATCGTCAACAAGCGCATCTCCGTCACTCCGATCGCCGAGGTATGCGCAGCCGTAACCGCCAACGACCTCTCCCCCGTCGCCGTGGCCATGAACCGCGCGGGCAAAGAGGTCGGCGTCGACTTCGTCGGCGGCTTCTCCGCGCTCGTGCAAAAGGCGTTTCCGCCGCGGACGACAAGCTCATGGATTCCATCCCCGACGCCCTGGCCACCACCGACCGCGTGTGCTCGTCGGTGAACCTGGGATCCACGCGCGCGGGCATCAACATGGACGCCGCGTTCAAAATGGCGGGTATCATCAAGAAGACCGCCGAGGCGACCGCCGATCGCCAGTGCATCGGAGCCGGCAAGCTCGTCGTGTTCTGCAACGCCGTCGAGGACAACCCGTTCATGGCGGGCGCTTTCCACGGTTCGGGCGAAGCCGACGAAGTCGTGAACGTCGGCGTTTCCGCCCCGGCGTCGTGCGCGCCGTGCTGGCCGACCTGCCGCGCAGCGCCGACATCACCACCGTCGCCGAGGCAATCAAGGCCACCGCTTTCAAAATCACCCGCGCAGGCGAGTTGATGGCACGCGAGGCGTCACGTCGTCTGGGCGTGCAGAAGGGCATCCTCGACTTGTCGCTTGCCCCCCCCCCCCGCCGAAGGAGATTCGGTCGCCGAGATACTCTGAAGCCATCGGCGTGGGAACGTGCGGAGGCCCCGGCACCACCGCGGCGCTCGCCGTGCTCAACGACGCCGTCAAAAAGGGCGGCGTCATGGCGTCATCTTCGGTCGGCGGCCTCTCGGGCGCCTTCATACCCGTATCCGAGGACGCGGGCATGATTCGCGCCGCCGAGGCGGGAGCGCTCAGCCTGGAGAAGCTCGAGGCCATGACCAGCGTGTGCTCCGTCGGCCTCGACATGATCGCCATCCCCGGCGACACCTCCATCGAGACCATCTTCGGCATCATCGCCGACGAGTGCGCCATCGGGATGATCAACAACAAGACCACCGCCGTGCGCATCATCCCCGCCATCGGCAAGAACGTCGGCGACCGTCCGAGTTCGGCGGCCTGCTCGGCTATGCGCCGGTCATGCCCGTCAACCAGAACGCCGGCACCGTGTTCGCCCACCGCGGCGGCCGCATGCCCCGCGCCCCTGAACTCGCTCAAGAACTAGCCGCAGCCGACAGCGCAAGACAAAAAGAACCACCCAAGTCTTCCAACGCCTCCTTCCCCGCTTCGGAGAGGGAGGCGTTGCCCTATCCGAACAGACGAGAGCGGAAGTCAATCTGCCGGAATGCGTCAACCGCACAAGCCGTGCTTCTCCCTCATTCGAGCCGTTATTACGGAAGCAGGGCAAGCATGTCCCGTCGCCATATCTTCTTCCGCTTCGGCGATGAGAGACTTGACCGAGATGATCTTGCTCTTGACCTTGCAGTACTCGTCAACGAGCTCATCGCCCTCGTAACCCCCGCAATGAGCTGACGCAGGATGTCCACCGTAACGTCCTCGTCGTCGACCGAGATCGGCTGTAACAACAAGCCATCTTCGGTCCATGTCACCAACGCGTACTCGTCAAAACCCATCTCGCGGTACCAACGAGCGGGGATAGTTACCTGTCGCTTGCTCGATATCTTCACTCGCTGAGGCTCCGCCAGAGCAACCGCTCCCATAGTGACCGCCTTTCCCTCGGTTTCGTTTGCTTGGTGCTTGGTGCTTGGTAACGTTTTAACAACTCCAAGCAGGGAAGGAGGGGAGCACGATTCACATCTCATACTCACGCCCTGCGAATCGCAGAATGAAAGAGGTGCGTCCGAACGAGCAGAGGGAGCGCCGCCCGCAGTCCGCAAAGCCGTGCAGGCGGACACGCTCGCCACATACACGCGCCCGCCCGCAATTCGCGGGACTACACTAACGGAAAACACCTGCAGGAGGAGGAATCATGAAGCTGCTCGTCATCGGAAGCAAAGAGAGAACCCGGAAATACCTGCGGATACGCCCCTCGTCAAAGAGGTCGAGGTCGTCGTCGCGGCGCGCGGCTCATCCGACGAGGACATCCTCGCTTTGGCCCGGACGCCGACTTCATCATGGCCGACGCCATCAGCCCGGTGAGCGCGCACCTCATGGAGAGCATGCCCAACCTCGAACTCGTCCATTCCGGAAGGCGTCGCCTACAACGCCATCGACATCGACGCTGCCAAGCGGCTCGGCATCACCGTCTGCAACAACGCAGGCGTCAACGCCCGGCGGGGTCGCCGAGCAGACGATACTCCTCATGCTCGCCTGCCTGCGAGACGCCGTGAACGCCGATGCCGCCGTACGCGAAGGCCGCCAAATAGAAACCAAGGAACGGATGATGGTCGAGGGCATCCGCGAGCTCGGTGACTGCACCGTCGGGTTCATCGGCTTCGGCGCCATTGCTCAAGCAACCGCGAAAAGGCTCGCCGCTTGGGGCTGCCGATGTATTACAACAAGCGGCACCGCCTTCCCGTGGACGTCGAAGCGGCCCTCGGCGTCAAACCCGCAGCTATCGACGACATCGCACGCACCTGCGACATCGTCAGCATCCACGTCCCCGTCACCGAAGACACACGCGGCATGGTCGACGACGAGTTCCTCGCCGGCATGAGAAACGACGCCATCCTCATCAACACCGCCCGCGGCGAGATCGTCGACAACGATGCTCTCGCCCGCGCGCTCGAGAGCGACGCCATCCTCGCCGCCGGCCTCGACGTCATCGCGCCCGAGCCCGTTCTGCCCGACAACCCGCTTCTCAACTTAAGCGAGAAAGCGTCGCGCAAACTCGTGCTCTCACCGCATGTCGGAGGGATAACAGAAGGCATGTTCCACCGTGCTCATCGAAATGTGTGGGACAATATCAAGCGCGTGTTGAACGGGGAGACCCCCGTCAACGTCATCGTGTAAAAGCAGCGCGGGCCGCATCCGCGCATGAGGAGGTACAGCATGCCCGCAGCAACCCCCGCGAAAACACTGGGATTCGGATACGCGCTCGCCGTCGTTCAGGCGGTGCTTTACGCGATGATGGGAATCATCGGGAAGTGCCTCTACTTCACCGGGCTCAACCCGCAGCAGGCGATCGTCCTGCGCTTCTCCATGACGTTTCTCATCCTCGGAGCGTTTCTGCTCATCCGTCGCAAGCAGCCCCTGTTCAGCAGAAACCCCCTCGTGTACGTCCAGGGTGTCTTCTTCATGGGAAGCGCGCTGTTCTACTTCCTCGCCGTCGATGAAACCACTGCGGGTCTTGCGACGGCGCTGCTCTATGCTTATCCCGCCGTCGTGGCCCTGCTCTCCACCGTCGTCTTCAAAGAGCGGTTCACGTTGAAGATCGCAACAGCCGTCATCCTTGCGCTTGCGGGCATATTCGCCATCTCGGGCGTCATGCGGGAACCATCGCGCTCTCCCCGTCGGCGTCCTGTACGGCGTGGCGTCGTGCCTCGCCTTCGCCGTCTGCACGGTCATCGGCCAGAAGGTGGTCGAGAAAGACGAGCCCCTCACCATCACCTTCAGCATGACCACCGTGGGAGTCGTCATGCTGCTGGCGCTGTTCCCCGCCACGTTCCCCGACATGCTGCACCTCACCCCCTGCAGCTCGGGCTCGGCGCGAGCATGGCGGTGTTCACGACCATCCTGCCCGTCGTCGCCCTGCTCGTGTCGATCAGGATCATCGGGGCCACGAAAGCCTCGCTCATCAGCACATCGGAGACGCCGTTCTCGCTCCTGTTCGCCTACCTCATCCTGGGAGAGGTGCTTACGATCTCCCAGAGCATCGGATGTGCGCTCATCGTGGCGTCCATACTCGCGCGGCGACCATGCCGAGCAAGCGCCGTATCCCTCGAGATGGCGAAGCGCGATGCGAGCGGGAAGGGCGGCGCGGGCGCTTAACCGCGAAACCCGCTCTGACGAGATACTCCACGTTGCCCTCGGGTCCCGTGATGGGCGATTCGACGACACCCGTCACCGCAAAGCCCACTTCCTCGAGCGCCGAGCGGACCTCCTCGACCGTGCGGAGACGAACCGCCTCGTCACGCACGACGCCATGATCCGTCTCGTCGTGACGGGATTCGAACTGAGGTTTCACCAACCCGATGAACACCGTGGGGTCCACCTCCCCCATCACCGACGAAGCAACTTGCGACCCGGATGCAACGCCCTGCGCGCACGATGCCGGCTTACGGCACAGCGGAGGGAACGTCTCGGCCAAAGCGGCGAGCCCGATGAAGCTCACGTCGATCACGATGAGGTCGAACGGGGCGCCCAGCTCAACCGGTCGGCGGTCTTTATGTTGGTGCGCTCGAACACGGCGACGCGCTCGTCTTGGCGAATCTTCCACGCCAACTGCCCGTAGTTCACGTCCACGCAGGCCACGTGCGCCGCCCCCGCTTGAAGCAGGCAATCGGTGAATCCGCCCGTCGACGAACCGATGTCGATGCAGCGCATCCCGCGCACATCCTGACCAAACGCGTCGAGCGCGCCTTTGGAGCTTGCGCCCTCCGCGCGACACGTAACGCTTGCGGCTCTTCAGGAAGATATCGGCTTCGGGGGCACCTTCACGGCTGCCGACGACACATACACGTCGTCGACTCGAACCTCACGCGCCATGACGGCGCGCAGAACCTCATCGCGCGACGCGAACGCGCCCTGGGCGATCAGCAGGTCGTCAAGACGCTCCTTCTTGGGTTTTCTCGCCTTGGGCGAAGCCGCCTTCCCGGCGGCGGATTCGATATCGGTCTGCACGTTTCTCCGTAGGTCGGGACTCAGAACGCGCCCGGCGCATCGACGGACGCACCGGCGCGACTATTCTACTCCGCGGGCAGCAAAAGCTGCGCGATCTGCACGGCGTTGAGCGCCGCGCCCTTGCGGATCTGATCCGCAACGTTCCAAAACGCCAGGCCGTGCTCGACGCTCGGGTCGCGGCGCAGGCGCCCGACGAACACGCCGTCGGTCCCCGCCAGAAGGCCGGGCATCGGGTAAGAGCTGCTCGCAGGATCATCCATCACGGTGACGCCCGGAGCCGCCTCGAGCGCCGCGCGCGCCGCCTCGACGCTCACCTCTTCGGTGAACTCCACGTTGATCGACTCGCCATGGCAGCGTAGAACCGGCACGCGCACGCACGTCGCCGCCACCTGGATGTCGTCATCTCCCATGATCTTCTTCGTCTCGACAACCATCTTCCACTCCTCTTTGGTGGAGTCGTCATCGAGAAACTTGTCGATATGGGGAATGCAGTTGAAGGCGATGCGATGCGCGAACGCCTCCACCGTCAGCTCGTCGTCGGACTTGCCATCGAGGAACTCACGCGTCTGGTCGTAAAAAGCTCGCGCATGGCCGGGGCGCCCGCACCCGATGCCGCCTGGTACGTGGAAACAACCACGCGTTTGATGGGAGCCAGATCGTAGAGGGGCTTCAACGCCGCAACCATCTGAATGGTGGAGCAGTTGGGGTTGGCGATGACGCCTCGATGCAGGGCCACGTCCTGGGGGTTCACCTCGGGCACCACCAGCGGCACGTCCTCATCCATGCGGAAGGCGCTGGAGTTGTCGATCATGACCGCACCTGCGGCGACAACCGCCTCGCGCATCTGCTTCGACATATCGGATCCGCAGCTGAACAGGGGCGATGTCGACGCCCTCGAACTCCTCGGGCGTCATCTCCCGCACGACGAGCGATCCTGCGGGAACGTCACCGCAGCCGTCGAAAGGGAGCTCCTTGCCCGCGCTGCGCGCAGACGCCAACGCGCGTACCTCGCTCGCCGGGAAGTCGAGGTCGTGCAGCACGCGAAGGAACTCGCGTCCCACCGCGCCGGTCGCGCCCGCCACCGCCACCACCGGGCGCGCGGGCATTTCATCTTTCCAGGGCATCGCATCCTCCTTCGTGATCGCAAAGATGTTCACACCATAGCAAATGCCCCGCGCCGCCCGCCCGTCGATCGAGAAGGGACCCTCTTTAGATCGACGGACGGGGCGAATCGGGACGGTCGGGTAAAGCGGAGCCGCGTGGGAAGAGCAGGACGAACGCCTCCCCTCCTGACGAGACGCGCCCCCGGTTTCCCGGGGGCACGTCGTCGTCAGCAGACCGCTTGACTCCGCTGAAAGTTAGTTGTCCTCGCGAGCGCTGCGCCGCAAGCTCACCGCAGCAAAGCGCCACCGCCACGCACGATGCGGCGGCGATCACGCCGATGGCCAAAACGATCGAGTTCAAAAGGATCACCCGTGGTGGCCAAAGGGCCTGCCGAGCCGCCCTGATCGGAGGAGCTGCCCCCGTCCGGTTCGAACCCGCGGAGCCGCCCGCAGACCCGGCGCCACCGGAGCCCGAGCCGCCGTCACCCGGCTGCCCTGCGGAACCGCCCGCGGAGCCCGAGCCGGAGCCCGAGCCGCCATCGCCGTCGCCGACGCCATCGTCCTTGGAGGAGTTCAACACCAAATCGATCGGGTCCTCCGGGCGCATCGGCGGAAAGGTCGCTGTACGACGTGCCCAGGGCCTCGACGCCCAGCACGCTCACGCGCACCGCGACGTCCTCGCCCGAGCACGCAAGGCGGAGGTCGCCCAGGGCAACCTCGCCGTTTTCCACGGAGAGAGCCGATCTGCCTGCGGACACGATCACATCAACCGTTTGCGCGTCGGGATTGAAGACCGCCCTGCGCGACCGATGCCGCCGAAGGCGCATCGACCACCTCGGCGCCCGTGATCAGCGACATGTCCTCAGGTACGGCGGTCGCGACGGAAAGCGTCACGCGCACCGAGCTGACATCCTGCGCGGCGTCGCCTTCCGCCCGCAGGGGCAAGCGCTATATCGGACGTGCCCTCACGCACCTCCGGCGACGCGAGCGTCAAGCCGGATGCGCCCAGCGCGAACGCGGTCGCGGGCACCAGGCACGCTGCAGCAAGCAGCGCGCCGATCATCATGCGAATTCGTCTCATCATTACTCCTTCACCGCCGAAACGGGGCTGTCAAAGGAAATGTCCAAAGAGGGGAACTTCTCGGGCACCGACTGCGGCAGAGCGTCCGCGACCAAGCGCTCGCCTTGCAGGGTATGCGCATCGTCGACGCGGTACAGCTCGACGCGCACCGTATCGGGCACGCCCGCAGGCAGAAGCTCGTCCATCTCATCGGGCTCGATATAGTACAGCCAACGCCCGTCGGCCGTCTCGCCCAACTTTCGCCGTGCTCCGCACCTCGGCGAACAGAACCTGCGCGCCGCCGATGAGGTTGCCTTCGCCGTCGTAGGGCTTCACGGCGTTGTACGCGGGATTCCCCTTGTACGTTCCCGTGAACACGAGCGATCCGGCGGGGACGACCGAGCCGCCGCCAAGTCGATCTCGTTGGCCAGAAGGCCGATGCCGCCCTCGATGAAGTCGATGTCGTCGCCGGTTTGGCCGAGCACGTCAAGCTCGGCGATCGACGCCGAATGCGCGCCCTTGGCCACCAGGCGCAGGTACGTCGCATCGTAGATGTAGAGCCAGCCGTCGCCCTCCTTGTTGAAGTAAACCGTGGCGGATCCCGTCTCGTCGAGAGCGAATGTCCCCGACTTCACCGTCTCCCACGTCGTGCCGTCCACGCTGGCCTGCACCTCGTAAGCCCCGATGGCATCCGACGCGCCCGCAGGCGCACGGTACTTCAGGCCCGTGACGGAGAGCGTCTCGTTGAACGAGATCGTCACCTCGGAGGAGTTTTCCTCGCGCGAGAGAGCCGCCTCGACCTTCACGCCGCCGGCAACCGACGAGCCGCCTTCGATCTGATACACGTCGCGCGTTGAATGGGACGCGTCTCATCCTGAGGGGTCATGCCCCATGCCTCGAAGAACGCCAGCAGGTTCTTCTGAGCAGAGGCGCACGACAGGCGCATGAGCGCGTTGTCGGCGTCGGCCCCGTCGGCGAGAGCGCCACACCGCCAGGAGCGGGCGCGATGGCGTTGTTGCGCGCGTACGCGTCGACGCGGGCGAAGAACAGGTTGTTGAACTGATCGGCGTAGTCGGCGTAGGTCGTGAAGTTGCACGCGTTGTCGTAGGCCAGATGCAGCTGCCAGTACATGCCCAGCTGAACCGCGCCGCTCGGCGAGGGGCCGAGCGTGCCCGACGTCACCTTCTCATACAGCTCGTCCCAATTCCATCGCGCCGAGGCGTTGGAGTCCTTGGACGCGGAAAGCTGCGAGAAATAGTTGTTGGTGATCTCGGCGATAGCGTATTGGCCCTGGTTGATCTCGTGCCCGATCTCGTGCGCGATGCCCCAGCCGAACGTCCATCCGGAAGCGTACTTGCCGTTCTCGTCGAGCGTGATGCCGGGCATCGCCACCGGATGGAGGTCTACTCCCACTCGATGCCGATGTGCTTGCCGCCCGCGTACATGAACGCGCCCGTGAACATGCGCATGTAGCGGATGTTCTGGCGCGTGACCGGCAGCGAGTTCTTGTTGCCGTACGCAGCCTGGTACGCAGAGGCGTTGTCGCCGTAGGAGCCCAAGCCCTTGTGCCGGTAGAACAGAAGCATCATCTCATCGGATACGTCAAGCGACTGAAGAAGCTTCGCCGCACGCTCTCCGACGCTGCCCCCGCCGATGCCCGCCTGAATTTGAGAAGCGGGAAGCGAGTACATCAGGTAGTCCAAGACGATGTCGGCTTCGTTGGCGATGCAGTTGCGCTCGTCGTAATCGTGGCTGTGGCGGCTTGCTCATGCGTCGCCTCGAGAGATGCGACGTGGGCGTCAAGCTCTTCGACGAACGCGGTCGCCCTTTGCAGACGCTCTGCCTCATCCGTGACGCCGTGCAGATCGAGCACGGGGTCTGCACGCCGCCGACCACGCGCACGGCGTAGTCGGGAGCAGACGCCGACCTGCACTCGATGTAGAGCTGTCCGCCGCGCTCGACGTCGATGCTGCTCATCTGGGGAACGGTCACCTCGTTCACGCCCACTTTGAGCGTCTCGACGACCGTCTTCGAAAGCGAGTTCGACTCGGCGTGGTACTGCGGTTCCACCAAGCGCAGCTCGGTGGAACCGCCCGCCTTCTTGCCCTCGCCGCCGACGAACACCATGAGCTTTTCGCCCGCCTGCGCCAACACGCCCAAAGGCTGCCAGGCGTTCAGGCCGCCCGATCCCACATGGGCATCGCTTGCGAGCATCGTCTTCGAACCGACGGCGACGGACTCGGAGAGACCCTCCACGTTGAGGACCGCCTCGGCGTTGTCAAGCTCGGCCAGCACCAGATCGCGCTTGGGGTTCATCTCCCCGCTTGCCGCATCGGGCGTGTTCGCACGTTCGCGCAGCGCCTCGACGGCGGACGCGTCGACGTCGGAGCGGAGAACGGTGTGCATATCGTCCTCCCACAGCGCCATGATGTCATCCCACAGGCTGTCGTAGGCGTAAAACGCCAGCTCGGGAGAACGTCACGGGGTCACGGTGGTAGCGCGCGAACTGCACGGTGATCTTCTTCACCTGCGATTTCGGGAACTCAACCAAAAACGAGTTCTCGGCGCCCGCGATGTTCGAAACCTTCACGTTGTCGGACGGGGTCTCGTACGTCGTCACCTCGCCGGCCTCGTCCTCAACCCTGACCTGGACCCGGTAATAAGAACCGTAGCCACCTCCCAAACGCGTCGTGAACGCCAGCGTGTCCATGGTGTACTCGCGATCGAACGTCACTGTGGGGCCGGCGTACTGGGAATCACGCGCCGAATGGAAGAACGTACCGTAGTTGCCGTCGACGACCGCCCACGGATCGGTCGAACCTGCGGTCGATGCCGCCGTGGTGGTGACATCGACGATATGAGACTCGAGGCTCGAATCCTGCACCGTGCGGTTGATCAGGCCGTACCAAGGCAACTTCACCGTGTTGACCAGCGTCGATGCGCTGTGAGCCAACGAGGCGGACGAGGATCCGATTTGGTTTTGAGCCGTCACGTACACCTCGTAGACCGTGTTCTCCTTCAAGCCGGAGACGGTCTTTTTTGGTCTCGACGATGCCGGAGACGCTCTCGTAAGCGTCGGCTCCCCGCTCGCGGTAGAACAGCGTGTAGGAATCGGCGTCCTCGGCCTCCTTCCACGAAACGGAGATCTCGCCGTAGCCGCCCGTCACCGAGACGTAGTCGGGGGAAACAGGGGCTGCGGAGGGAACAGGACGCGCCGTGACCGAATCGCTCCAAGCGCTGCGCCAGTCGCCGTTGACCGAGCGGACGCGCAGCGTGTAGTCAATGTTGTTCTTCAGTTCGTCGCCCGCAAACGTCTCGAGGGACAGCTCGCTCAGAACGCATGCGATCACCTGGGTCTTGTCCGCCGAGGACACCTCGACCTCGTAGCCGGTCACGTTGACCTGAGGCGCCCACGAAAGGGCGATCTTCTTGTCTCCCGCGACAGGCGCGAGCGCGGTCGACACGCTGAGCGTCGGCGCGAGGATGCGCTCGGCCATGTCGCCGAGGAACTCGACCTGGGCGATGTCGGCGAGCTTGCCCGACGAGGTGCCCGTCATGCGGATGACGATCTTCTTCACGGCGACCTGCTTGCCGAAGTCGACCACAACGGTGCCGTCCGCCTCGACGACGGCCAAGTTGGCGGCACGCGAAAGCGACGCCCCCGCAGCGGCGGAGAACGCGTACTCGACGATGGAGCCGTCCTCGAGCTCGACCTCGATCACGTCCGACGTGGGCTTGTTCTCGGAGGTTGCGGGCGGACGCACGGAAACGCCCGCGAGAACGGCGTCCTTCACGTCAAGCTCAACCGACACCGGATTCGACTCGGTGATGACGGCGCCGTTTGCCGGCGCGAGAGTCACCGCATCGTTGTCGGAAGAGAGCACGCTCTCGACGGAAGCATCCCCACGACGGAGGCTCCCTCCGACACAGCGGCGTTCATCTGCGATGCGTCCTTGACAATGCGGACGGAGGCCGCGAACGCGCCTGCGCCCAAACGCGAAACCGTGGCAGCGTGCGCCTGGATGTCGGCCAGGGTGACAGCGCCGTCAGCGGTCAGGTCGAAGCGGGCGTCGGACGCACCGCCACGAGCGCCTCGGCGAGCAGCTGGGCGTCCGCGTCGTCGATGGAGCCGTCGGCGTCGAAATCACCGTAAGCCATAAGGCCCGCGCCCGTCGCGTCCGCGTCGTCGGCGAACAGGCCCGTCATGTCGCTGTCCGCGACGGTGAGCAGCACGCGGTTACCCGCCGTCACCTCGATGGACTGAGCGTACGTCGCGCGATCAACACCCGAGAGCGCGAGCGTGTAGGTCCCGGGTTCGACCGACTCCATAGAAGCCGTCGAATCGCGCCATGCGGAATCGTCCGCCGAATCAGCCGAACGCGGGGAAAAATCCGCCTGGGCGACAACGCCCTCGGCGTTGCTCAACGTGGCGTGAAGAGCGTCGTCGCGCGTGAGATGAGGGAGCAGCGAGCAGGCACCTCGACGGCGCCCTTGGCGAACGCCTCATCTGCGCCATCGTTCGCCGACGCGTCCCCATCCGCCGCAGCGCCATCGGACGTCGCAGCACTCGCCTCGGCTGACGAGAGCCCCTCCTTCACCGCTGACGAACCGGCGTCGAGGCTTTCCGGTCGTCTGATCAAGCGGCGAAACGTCGCCCGTCTTCTCCTCGCCGCGAATCTCGGCATCGCGCTTCGAATCGGCGTCGTCGCTTGCAGGCTGCGCCACAGCCAGCGGCACCGCCGCCGTCTGGCACGCCAAGCTGAGCGCGACAACGCAAGCCGTCACCTTCTTCTTCAAATCCCCTCCGTTCCTAGAAAAAGGGCGTCGCGGGCGCGAGACGCGCCGTGATCGCGCGAGCACAACCAGGCCGCTCGCTCCACAGCACGACCGCGCAAGCCGCCCTTCTATTATTTGCAAAAGGATGCCGAATTATACCGGAGTTAACCACGGTTTAACTCTTTGGCAACGACTTCGCATCTTCCTCGCAACAAGCGTTTGAAAAGCACTCGGAGGAATCGGGGCACGACGAACCGAAGGCGCCCAAGACGCCCGCGAACTCGACAGTTCGAGGGGGGCTCGAGAGCAGAAACCCCACCTCCCGAACGTCAAGCTCGGAAAGTGGGGTATCTATATCTATTATCTGAGCCAAGGCGGCGCCGGGGACCTCCTCCCCAGCCCGTCGGAACCCGACGCGCCCGCAGCGCGGCGAGCCCTCGAGGCCGCGGGGCGTAGGCGCCGCGCGCAGTTCTACAGCCGAAGGCGAAGTCTGTTTGAGCACGGCGCCTACGCCCCGCGGCCCACCGACAAGGCAGCACTGCGCCCCGCCGCCCGAAGAGGAGGTTTAGCGACCCTTCTTCATCTTCGCCGCAATCTCCTCAGCGGAAAGCTGCGTCTCCTCGAACACGCTGTCGGAGTCCAGATCGAACGCGGTGTGGAGAACGCGCACCGCCTGAATGGCCTGCGCAGCGTCGATCACCACCGACAGGCGAATGGGAGACGTGGAGATGGCCAAGATGTTGATATGGTTCTCGCCGAGCGTCGTAAATGCCCGCGCGGCGACGCCGGGGGACGACTTCATGCCCGTGCCCACCAGGCTCACCTTCGCGATGCTCTCGTCGACCACGTACTCACGCGCGTCGATTTCGGGGAGGATTCGGTCAAGCGTCTCCCTTCGCGCGATCCAAATCGGAACCCGGGCACGTGAAGGAGATGTCGGTGAAACCGTCCTCGGAGATGTTCTGGATGATCATATCGACGCTGACCATATCGGCGGCCAGAGCCGAGAACACGCGCGCGGCGATGCCGGTGTTGTCGGGAACGCGCCGGATGGTCACCTTGACCTCGGACGTATCGTGCGCGATGCCGGTGATGACGGCTTCCTCCATATCGGGCTCCTCCTTGATGTAGGTTCCCTCCGCATCGGAGAACGCGGAGCGGGAGTGAATGACGACGTTCCATTTCTTGGCGAATTCGACAGCTCGGCTCTGCAGAACGCCCGAGCCCGCGCTCGAGAGCTCGAGCATATCGTCATATGAGATCTGATCGAGCTTGCGGGCGCGCGGCGCCACGCGCGGGTCGGTGGTGTAGACGCCGTCGACGTCCGAGTAAATCTCGCAGACGTCGGCGTTAATGCCCCATGCCACCGCGACGGCCGTGGTGTCGGAACCTCCGCGACCGAGCGTGGTCATATCGCCGTTGGCGTCGATGCCCTGAAAGCCCGCGACAACGGGATGGCGCCGTTGTCGAGAGCCTCCAAGATGCGCTCGTTGTGCACCTTCACGATCTTGGCCTTGGCGTGCGTGCCGTCCGTCTCGATGCCGGCCTGGCGGCCCGTGAAGCTCATGGCCTTGTAGCCAAAGCGCGTCGATGGCCATGGCCAGAAGCGTCATGGACACCTGCTCGCCGGTCGACAGAAGGCGATCGAGCTCGCGAGCGGGCGGATCGGCGGTCACCGCGTGCGCAAGCCCCATGAGCTCGTCGGTGGTCTTGCCCATGGCGGAAACGACCGCGACGACCTGATGGCCCTGCTGACGCATGCCGACAAGGCGCTTCGCGACGTTTTTAATGCGCTCGGGAGAGGCGACGGAGGTGCCTCCGAACTTTGCAACGATCAAAGACATGATAGTTCTTTCGATTGAGTCGTTCGGTCTCGTAGCGTCACATCATAGCAAAAACGACATGAACCGCCCCGCGCCCGGCGCGAAAAGCACCGATACATCCGAATGCGGGGGAAGCACGGCCGCAACGTCTTCGCCGGCCTCCGCAGACGCTAGGAGATCGTCGACTCCTCGGGCATGCGCAGCATCAGCACGAACCCGATGACGAACAGGGACCGCGACGGAGAGCACGCCCACCGAGGGATTGCCCGTCATCTGAGTGAACACGCTGACCAGAAACGTTCCCATGACCGCGGCGTACTTCCCGAAGATATCGAAGAAACCGTAGTATTCGTTCGCGCGCTCCTTCGGAATGATCTTGCCGAACTCGCTACGCGAAAGCGCCTGGATACCACCTTGGAACATGCCCACGCAGATGGCGAGAATCCAAAACTCCACGGCGCTTCGCAGGAAGAAGGCCGCGAACAGCGTGATGCAGAAATACGCGAACACCGCGATGAGCAGCATGCGCTTTGGTCCCAAAGCGCGTCGAAAGGCGCCCGTAGGCGATAGCCGACGGAAACGCCACGAACTGCGTCACCAAAAGCGCCAACACCAGCTGCACCGAGTCGATGCCCAGATCGGTGCCGTAGCTCGTAGAAAGCTTGATGATCGTGTGGACGCCGTCGATGTAGAAGAAATACGCAAGCATGAACATGCAGATGCGCTTATCGCGCACGATGTCTTTGATGGTGCGCCACAGACCCGAGAACGTCGAGCGAATGAGCTTCGGCGCGCGACCCTTGAAATGCGTCTGATGCACGTCGCGGATGATGGGGATCGAGAACGCCACCCACCACACGGCGGTGATGACGAAGGCGATCTTCATGCCGAGCATCTGGTCGATCCCGACGGCGCCGCCGCCGAGCACCACTGCCAGCACGCGACGAACGGAATGCACGAGCCGATGTAGCCCCATGCGTAGCCGTTCGAGGAGACGATGTCGTAGCGGTCCTCTGTCGTGGCGTCGACCAAGAACGCGTCGTAGAACACCATCGAGCCGTTCAGCATCACCGAAGAGATCACGTACAAAAACCAAAAACGCTATGGCGTGCTGAGGGATGCCGAGCGCCGCGCAGGCCACCGCGCCCGTGCCGATGAACCCGACGAGGAACTTCTTCTTGTTCCCTTCAAATCGGCGAGACTGCCGAGGATCGGCATGAGGAGAGCCAAGATGAGCGACGCCACCGTCTCGGCGTAGCCCCACGCGACCACCACCGAAGACCCGGCTCGGCCAGCGACGAAAAGTAAATCGGGATAAGCGCCGTCGAAAGCATGACGAACGACGAGTTACCCACGTCGTAGAGAACCCAGCTTCTCTCCTGCTTGCTCAAACCCTTGCGTGCCACAAAGCCACCTTTCCCCCAGTCGGCTCCCGCCGAATTACCACCTTTTTTGCCGGAGATCGCGTCGAAAACGCGCACGCGGTTCCACCCGTGCGGTATCGTTGCTATCCGACAAAACGATGCCGGGCGAAACCGCTTGCGGGCCACCGGGCGTATCTAAGCTATTGTATATGATTACCTGGAACCCACAGGTAAATCAAGGTCAGACGGGAGCGGTCATGCCAGCCATCATCACGCACGACACCTTCGGGCAAGATGTCTACGGAAAGCTCTTCGAGCTCATCGGGGCTCGCGCGACGAAGCCGAGGCGTTCTTTTTGGGCAACCAAGGGCCCGACCCGTTGTTCTACGCCGTCGCGAACCTGCGCATCACCACGACGCACCGACTCGGGTCGGTCATGCACGACAAGATGCCCAACGAGACCCTCGTCTCCCTCAGACGCGGCGTCGCAGCGCTGCCCGAAGCCGACCGCAGCATCGGACGCGCCTACGTCATGGGATTCATCTGCCATTACCTGCTCGACTCGACCGTGCACCCCTTCGTCTACTCGCAGCAGTACGCGCTATGCGACGCAGGCGTCGAAGGACTGATCGCAAGGCGGGTTCGACGTTCACGCTGTCATCGAGAGCGAGATCGACGAGGTGGTCTTGAACGTGAAGCGCGGCGAGACCGCCACGTTCAACCCATCCAAGCTCATCCTGCGCGCGAGCGACCATACGCTCGACGTCATCTCCGCTCTTTACGTCCGCATGGCGCAGGAGGTGTTCGGCATGATGATCCCCGCCGACACGTTCAAGGCGACGACGAAGGCGTTTCGCCTGGTGCAGTCGTTGTTCCCCCCGAGCGGCTTGAAGCACAACCTCATCGGACGAGTGGAGACCCTGCACCGCCCCCCACTCGTTCTTCCGCGCGATGAGCCATCGCAAACCAGGCCATCACCACCTCGCCTTTCGTCAACGACGAGCACGCGCGATGGGTGAACCCCTTCACGGAAGCCGCAGCCGACGACAGTTTCTGGGATCTTCTACGAACGCGCCCCTCGCGAAGGCGATCGCGCTGCTGCCCATCGTAGACAGCCCCTGTTTTCGACATAGAGACCGCCCGGGTCATCACCGAGGACCTCAACTTTCGGGCGAGGCGACCTACGCGCGCATCGTGGCAATCGAGGACGCGCTCTGAGGCACAGCCCGCCTACGACGCGGACCGACCGGAAAACCCCGGAAGCAGACCGCCAACCGCGCCCCTGACGCAGGCGCCGACCGGCGCTACGAGCGGCCTCGCCATCGTTAAGGCGGACGCGTTTTTCAACCCGCAAAACCGATCGCCGATGCAAACGAGGCCCGCCGAACGAATGAACGGCGGGCCTCTTGATTTCGCTCCCTCCCCGGGGGGAGCATCTTCGCTTTCGCTACATGTTCTTCAGGATGATCGTGCTCACGATGTCCGCAGCATGTTCGCACGCGTCGCAGCACTCTCCATGCGCTCGTAGATGCGCGACCAAACCAGAACGTGCATGACATCCTGGTTCTCCTTGGTGTGGCGATGGCGAATGGCGTGCTTGTACAGATCGTCCGCCTCCTCCTCGTAAGCGTTGATGTCGACGATCAGCTGCTTTGAACTTCTTCGACTCCTTGAAGTTGCGAAGCTCGGCGACGGCCTTGTCGAGAGCCTTGCAAGAGCTCTTGATGAAGTTCGCGAACTTGATGGCGTCCTCCGGCAGCACGTGGATGTCGTACATGTACATATGCGCCACGACGTCCTCGATGCAGTCGAGCACGTCGTCGAGCGCGTGAGCCAACTCGACGATATCCTCGCGATCGATCGGCGGCATGAAGTCGACCGCCGCCTTCGAGAACACCTCGTGGTTGATCTCGTCGCCTTTGTGCTCGAGTTCGTGAACGGACTTGATGTAATCGACGAGATCGCTCGCCTCTTTGAAATCCTCGATTGCATCGATGAGAAGCTCGGACTCCTCCAAGGCAAGCTCGGTCAGCTCCTCGTAGGCTTTGAAGTAGTCGAACTTGTTCTTTTAGCCATGCGCAGATCTCCTTCTCCGCATCGTCTTGCGACCGCCTTCGCGAAGGCGAGCGCCCGCTGATTCGCCCGCGCCGCTCACTCATCGTTCCATGGCGCGTGAGCACCTCTTCAGTTTAACAACGCTTTACATTGTAAAGACTTGCAAGCGCGCTCTGCGGGCGAAAGAAGGAGTCGATGTAAAAGTTTCGTAAAGGACCCCGCCGCGCAAAGGCGCGACGGGGTCGAAAACGAGCGCGGTCGGGGTCGCAGTCGGAACGCGACGCGAACTCGGCTCCATCGTTCGAGCCGAGTTCGCACAACGGCGCGAGGCAGCCCCGCGGTGAGCCTAGCGAGCCCCGAAACGGGCGAACACGCGCCGACGCTCAGCGCCGATGGTGGTCAGATCGTTGTGACCGGGAAGCACGGCGACATCGTCGGGGGAGCTTGGCGAGCTTCTTCATGGAAGCCGCCATCTCCGCCATCGATCCGCCTTCGAAATCCGTGCGGCCCGTCGCGCCGGCGAACAGCGTATCGCCCGAGACGAGCACCGCAGCCCGTTTTCGTGGTTTCCGAACTGCGGCACGCACAGAAGGCAGATCGAACCCTTCGTATGCCCCGGGTCTCGATGACCTTCCACTCCATATCGCCGACATGGACGATATCACCGTTTTTCACGGTGCGATCGACCTTGCAGGGGCGGCGACGCCGGATGTCCCCACCTCGCGCGGATGCTCGATATCGGGGGCATCGACCTTCGAGGCAATGACCGGCGCACCCGTCGCCGCGCGCAACTCCGCCGCTGCCTCGACGTGATCCCAATGGGCGTGCGTGATCACGATCGCATCGAGCTTGGCGCCGTCGAGCGCCTGCAGGATCTTTTCTTCGGCTGACAAGAAGGGTCCACCACCATCGTGCCCTTCCCGTCAGAGATGATATAGACGTTGTTCTCGTACGACCCGAGGATCAGATACTTGACGTCGACGCACAAACCTTGCACTTCGTACACGTTTCCACCGTCCTTTCAACGACCTCTCCCGCGATGCAGCGCGAAAGAGGATCGATCAACTTCGAACAGCGCCCGAGGGCGCACAAGCCCCGCCGCTTGCGCAGCGGGCATCTCGGCACGGCCCCACCGCAGGCAGATGCCGACGCCGCCGGGCGACGCAGGCGCTACCGCTTGCGCAGCGCCTGCCCCGCACCATGCGATGCGCGTCGAAAACCCCTTCGAGCTCCGCGAGGCTCTTGATGAGCCGATCAATCGCAGCCAGGTCGGATACCTGGAAGAGAAAGCGCATCTCCACCATACCGTCGCGGTGCGTGTTGGTCGAGCACGAGAGCACGTTGGTGCCCGTCTCCGAGAACACGCGGGTGACGTCGAGCAGAAGATTGGTGCGATCGACGCCCTCGATGTACACCTCGACCTGATACGAGCTCGCCGAAGGCGTGCCCCTCCCACGAAAACGTCGATGATGCGTTCGGGTTCCTTCTTCAGCTCGATGGCGTTGGGGCAGTCGGCCCGATGAACCGACACGCCGCGACCGCGCGTCACGAAGCCGAGGATCTCGTCTCCGGCACCGGGTTGCAGCATTTCGACAAGCGCACGAGCACATCGTCGACGCCCTTCACCACGATGCCGTTCGCCGCATGGGTCTCGTGCGTTTCGGCCGCTTCACGCTTGTGAGCATGGGCGCCATGATGCCGGTCGACGAAGCGGACACGCCCAAGTCGGGCTTCTCAGCCTCCCGCCGTGCCCTTATCCACGAGGATCTTGAGCAGACGGTTCGCCACATGCTGGGCGCTCTCCTTGCCCGTTCCGAGCTGAACGAACATGTCGTCCGGATCGTTGAAGCCCATCGCGTCGGCCACCGACTTGATGGCGCGCATGGACTGCGCGCTCGAGATGCCCAGCCCGTGCTTGCGCATCTCGCGGGTGAGCTTGTCACGGCCAAGCTGCAGATCGTCGGAACGGCTCACCTTCGAGAAGTACGAGCGGATCTTGCTGCGCGCCGAGGGGGTCTTCACCATGGTCAGCCAGTCGCGCGAGGGACTCGCGCTCTTCTGCGTGAGGATCTCGACGCGATCGCCCACCTGCAGGCGGTACGACAAAGGCACGATGGAGCCGTTCACCTTCGCGCCGACGCAGTGGTTTCCCACCTCGGTGTGGATGGCGTAGGCGAAATCCACCGGCGTCGCGCCGGCACGCAGGCTCATGACCTCGCCTTTCGGCGTGAACACGAACACTTCGGACTCGTCGAGGTCCATCTTGAGCGATTTCAGGAACTCGCGGGAGTCCTCGGTCTCGTCCTGCCAGTCGACCATCTCGCGCAACCAGGCGAGCTGCTGGTCGAGCGCGCTCGCGCTGACCTTGCCGCCGGACTCTTTATAGCGCCAATGCGCGGCGACGCCGTATTCGCTGGCGCGATGCATCTCCTCGGTGCGGATCTGGACCTCGAGCGGACGCCCCGCCGGCCCCATCACCGTCGTGTGCAGTGACTGGTACATGTTGAACTTCGGCATGGCGATGTAGTCTTTGAACCGCCCGGGCATGGGGTGCCACAGCGTATGAACCGCGCCCAGCGCCGAGTAGCAGTCCTTCACCGACTTGACGATGACGCGCACCGCGATGAGGTCGTAGATCTCGGAGAAGCCCTTGCCCTTCTTCGCCATCTTCTGATAGATGGAATACAGGTGCTTCGGGCGGCCCATGACCTGGGCTTGGATGCCCACCTTGCTCATCTCGTCGCGAATGATGGCGATGACGTCGGCCAGATACGCCTCGCGCTCCGCCCGGCTTTCGGTGACCATGCGCGAGACCTGCTTGTATTTGTTGGGCTCGAGGTAGAAAAACGACAGGTCCTCGAGCTCCCATTTGATGGAGTTGATGCCGAGCCTGTGCGCGATGGGCGCGTAGATCTCGAGCGTCTCGCGCGCCTTGAAGATGCGACGATCCTCCCGGAGCGCCGCCAGGGTGCGCATGTTGTGCAGGCGGTCGGCCAGCTTGATGACGATGACGCGAATGTCCTTGCTCATGGCAACGAACATCTTGCGGATGGTGGCGGCCTGCTCGTCGGTGAGGCTTTCCACCTCGATGCGCGTGATCTTGGTCACGCCCTCCACCAGCTGTCGCACCTGGGCGTTGAACTCGCGCTCGACGTCCTCGGGCGTGCCGTCGGTGTCCTCGACGGTATCGTGCAGCAGCGCCGCGCACAACGTGTCGACGTCCATGCGCAAATCGGCCAGGATGATGGCCACCTCGATAGGATGCAGGATGTAGGGCTCGCCGCTCTTGCGCGTGACGCCCTTGTGCGCCGCGTTGGCGAAGTCGAAGGCGTGCGCGAGGATCGCCTCGTCCTCCTCGTCGAGGTACGTCGCCGCCATGGCCTGAAGATCGGCGAAGCGCTCCTCGGGGTCTTCATGCCGTGATCGGACTCCGACCGCTGCATGCCGGGAACCACCGAGCGCTCCGCGACATAGGGCTGTCCGAGCATGAGGTCAACGGTCTGCTTCACCGCGCTGCCCTTCAAGGCCTCGCCGAGCATCTCTTCGTGCTTACGGTCGTTTGCCATAGCGCCTCCTCCCCCTCGTCTCAGCGCCCATCGCGCCAACGATGCGGGATAATCGGGTGCGACACGCGGACGATCAGACCCTGAGGGCGGCGTCTATCGCCAAAGCCCAGTCGCGGAAATCTTTGAAAACATCGCGCTCATCGAGCCCCTCACGATAGCGCACGGAATCGGTGAGGTCCACCTTCGACGCCTCTTCGTTGACGCGGATCCAACGGGTCGCTTGCCCCGCATTATAAGATACACGCGTGTCGATGAGTCCCAGCTCGCGGAACACCGCCACGCCGCACGCCGCCGAAGCCGGGGCGACGGCGTGCATCGTCGTCGCTCGCGAGCTCGGCGAGATCCCCGTTGCCCATGCGGAAGTAATCCCGGGCGTTTGCCGTTGCAGCGTGCGCAGGCGGCGGTACACCTGGGCCATGACGTCATGGTCGGGCGTCGCGTCCGCCAGAATGCGCTCGTTAAGCGCCACGTCGCCGCGGCCGTAGAGCAGATGGACCGTCGCGGGCTTGCCGTCGCGCCCCGCACGGCCGCTCATCTGGTTGAACTCGACCTCGTTGAACGGCAGATGGTAGAGCACCACGTGCCGGATGTTGGGGATGTCGACCCCTTCGCCGAACGCCGACGTCGCGATGAGGACCATGAGGTCGTCGCTGCGGAACAGGTTCTCGATCATCTTGCGCTCATGACGGGACAGACCCGCGTTGTAGAAGCCGATGAGGCCCGCGAGCTGGGGGACGCGACGGCGCAGCATGCGCGCCAGGGCGACCGACTGCTCGCGCGAGTTCACGTAGACGACGGTCTTCTCGCCTGCGGCTATCAAGTTCGCCAGGTAATCATCGCGGTTCTTGATGTTGCGCTGATCGTCGAAGCAGGTTTTCGCGCGCCGTCTCGTCGATGACGCTGTCGGCAAGCGGCAAGGTGGCGTCGATGTCGCCGGCCACCTCGTCAGGCGCGGTGGCCGTCACCGCCAGCACGGTCGGATTCCCCAAGCGCGCGATGGCCATGCCCAAGCGCGTGTAAGCCACGCGCTGCCCGCCTTCGCCAGCCCGATGTGATGAGCCTCGTCAACCACCACGAACCCGATCCTGCGGCTCGCGGCTATCTCGTCGACGTGACAGCACAGGTACTCGGGCGTGGTCAGCACGATATCGAGCGTCCCTTCGGCGAGGCGCTCGTACACGCGGGCGCGCTCCTCGGGCGCGGTCTCGCCGTTGAGCACCGCGCAGGTGATGCCGAAGCGATCGAAGGCGCTGCTGAGATGAAACGCCTGGTCGGCGACGAGGGGCTCGCAACGGGTAGACGAACAGGCTCGCCTCGCCGGCGGAAAGGGCGCGCATGGCGGCGAACACCTGGAACGTCAAAGACTTGCCGCGCCCCGTCGCCATGACGGCGAACGTCGAGCGCCCCGCGTGCAACGGTCGAGAATCTCGCGCTGAGAAGGGTGAAGCGAGCGCTGCCCGATGATCGCCGACACGACGGCCTCCTCGAGCGCGTCGGGGTTCTCGCGCGCGAGCTGCTCCCAGCGCGCACGGGCCTCGCGACGCTCGTCCTCGCGGCGCGAGGCCTCGCCCGCAGACGTCGACCGCTCGTCGGCCTTCGCGCAAAGCGCCTCGTCGCTTTCGGCGTACAGCCCGTCGAAGAAAGCAAGCGCCTCGGGGTTCAAGCACGCCTCGAGCGCGCAGCACGAGCGCGCGGGCGCAAGCGTCTCGAGCATGGCTTTGACCGAACGCCGTCCGCGCCATTCGTCGATCTGCACCGAGAACGCCGCGTCGACGACGGAGTCGTTGTACAGAAGCGTGTCGATGTAGCCGCAATGGAACATGATCCCGTTGACGGTGCGCCTGCCGTTGGAGAGCGTGCAGGAGAAATGGTTCTTCTCGGCGCCGACGGCGCGCGAGTTGACCAGGGTCACGTTGCGCGCGAGGAACTTCGGCACGGGATTTTCCTGGCCGAAGGGCGCGAGCATGTCGAGCATGGCGACGGTTTCAAGCGTCAGCTCGTCAAGTTCGACGCACGCGTCCACCTCCACCATGGGGCGGAAGTCGCGCTCGGGGAGCTGATCCATGTACGCGCACAGGCGCTCGGCGAAGGCGTCGAGGTTCTTCGTCGGCAAGGTCACGCCCACAGCCGCCTCGTGCCCGCCGAAGCGCGTGAGCAAGTCGGACGCGGATTCAACCGCCTCGAACAAATTGACGGTGCCGACCGAGCGACCCGAGCCCCGCGCTTCGTCGCCGTCGATGGAGAACAAAGCGTCGGAACGCCGTAGGTGTTCACCAAGCGGCTCGCGACGATGCCCTTGACGCCTTCGTGCCACCCCTCGCCCGACACGACGAGGGCGCGCTGGCCGTGATACACCTTGGCAGCCTCGTCCTTGGCGATCTCGGAAAGCTCCGCCTCGATGGCGCGGCGCTGATCGTTGACGCCCTCGAGCTTCGCCGCGAGCTCGCACGCTTCGTCGAAGTTGTCGCTCATCAGAAGATCGAGCGCGAGCTGCGCGTCGCCCATGCGACCAGCCGCGTTCAAACGGGGAATGAGCGAAGCTGGAGGTTGCTCGCCGTCAGCGCCTTGCCGGCCGCCCCCGTCGAGCCGAGCAGCGCGGCGATGCAGGGGCGGGGGCGCGCGTTCATGCACGCAAGCCCTTCCGCCACCAAGGCGCGGTTCTCCCCCCCCACCATGGGCATGAGGTCGGCCACCGTCCCCAGCGTGGCGAAATCAGTGTAGGAACGCCATAGGTGCGGAAAGCCCATGCGCGCGCCGAGCGCCTGGACGAGCTTGAGCGCCACGCCGACGCCCGCCAAGATGGAGCTCGCGCAGCCAGGGGCCCATCTTGGGATCGGCCACGGGGATGCCCTCGGGAACGAGATCCGCCGCCTCGTGATGATCCGACACCGCCACCCCCCACGCCGTCGGCGAGGATGGCGGCCACCTCCCCTTCTTGCACGCGATGCCGCAGTCGACCGTGACGATGAAATCGGGCGAGAGCTTCTTCACGCGCTCGTACGCCGCCGCCGTGAGCCCGTAGCCCTCGTCGAAGCGACGGGGGAATGAACGGGGTCGCGAAACCGCCGAGGGCGCGCAAACCGCGGGTGAGCACGGTGGTGGCCGAGATGCCGTCGAGGTCGAAGTCGCCGAACACGACGACGTGCTTGCTGGAGCGCACCGCGTCCTCGAGCGCGTCGACGACCGCCTCGAGACGGGGATCTCGTAAGGGTTGCGCCAATCGCGTTCGAGCGATGGGCTGAGGAACTCGTAGGCCTCCTCCGCCGTATCGATGCCGCGTGCAACGAGCGTCGCGGCGATGAACCGGGAAGGGCGAGATCGTGCTGGAGCCGCCTGATCGACGCCGGATCAGACGGCTTGATGTTGAACTGGGCAGACATGGCGAACACTACCTAACGTGCTGAAGCTTTTTTCTCACGCGGTATTTTCGCACATTCATATGAAGGTGTCATCGAGGACGCGCGCCGGGTCGGCGGCTTGCACCTGGGAGACGTCGGCCCGGTGCCATGCGAGGAGGGTCGCCCGCCGCTGCGCGCACGACACACGCAGCCGCCCCGTCGCCGCCCCTCCCGTGTGCGGAGCAGCGCCTTTGTGCTCGAAATCGCACCCTCGATTCCCGTTTTTCAACGACATGCATCAAGCGCTGGACGAAGGCTCGACGGCTCCGCCCGTCCGAATGTCCTGACCTGCGGTTTCTCGGAGTCGCTATCCGCCCGAGCTCGCTCTTGAAATCCGAAAGAGCGAAATCTCCCGCAAATCTGATTCATTTCGTTAGTTTTTAGGAATCTCCACCCCTGAAAACAAGCACGAACGCCCCGTCTCCGCCGCGCGGCGTTCTGGTTCGAACGAACGAAAAGCGGGCGCGCAGGTAATCCCCTGCGCGCCCTTCCCCGTTCAGCGTTGGATCGAAGCGAGGCTATCGTGCCCGGCACCCTAAATCTTCAACAGGCCCTCCGAATCCATGTACGAGCGAAGATCCTCCTCCCACGTGGGAAGATCGGCCCCGAGCATTTCGAGCATCAAACTTTCGAGCACCACGTTCTCGGCCGTCTTGGGATCGGTCTCGGGAACGAGCACCGTGGCGGGATCGTAGCCCGCGTACTCGAGGATCTTGGCGGCGAACTCATAGCAGCTCGTTCGACCGCGCGGCGTGATGTGGAACGTCCCCTTCGCGTTGCGTTCGATGGCCTTCACCAGAAAATCCACGTAGAGGGCAACGCTCGCGGGCGCGGCGAACTGGTCCATGCGCGCGGCGTACTTCTCGCCTTTGCCCGCCGCGTCGAGGATGTCCTTCATGCGTCCGCTGTGCGCGTGGTAGATCCACGAGGAGCGCACGATGATGTGATCGGGCGTGGTGTTGCGCACCATCAGCTCGCCTGCGCGCTTGGTCTTGCCGTAGGGCGTGTCGGGCTGCGGCTCGTCGAACTCGTTAACCGGCTCCTCGAGCTTGGAAGAGTACACGTCGTCGGAGGACACCTGCACCACGGTGGCTCCCACGGTGTTGGCCACCAGCGCCACGTTGCGCGCGCCGAGCGCATTGACCTCGTACGCCTTGATGCGGTCGGAGAGGCTGGTGGCATCGCGCCGGATGCCCGCGCAGTTGATGACCACGCCGGGTTGAACCTCCTCGGCGAACGCCTCCAATCGCTCCGGATCGCACACGGAAACCTCGGAGTTCGTGCCCAGCACGGTGAAGCCTGCGCGCTCCATGCGCTCGCACACCACGCTGCCGAGGAAGCCCGAGCTTCCCGTGACCCACACGACGCTTCTATCGCTCATAATCATCCGCCTTTCCGGTGATAGTGGTTTTCATCATGATCGCATCGCCTGGCCGGCCTACTTTGCTCCCCGGAGGAATCCGCGGACTCGAGCGCCTGAGGAGCATCGGCCGCAGGCAAAGGCTCGGCGGCGCGCTTTTTGCGCGCGATCGCGAACTGGACGCCGCACATGGCCGCGATGACGACCGCGCCCGCGATATCGCTCGCCGTGCCGGGATCATCATGCCCAGACCACCTGCCGCCAAGACGATGCGGAACACGGGGTTGAGATGATGATGGAACAGCGTGTTGGTAAGCGCGCATTGCAAGCCGAACACGCCGACCAAAGCCGTGAGGGTGTTCGACACCACCGCGACCGCCGTCACGTCGTCTCCCAAGAGCAGCAACACCGGGCTGAACGCGAAGATGTAAGGCACCACGAACTTGGCGATGCCCAGTTTGGTGGCGTTGACGGCCGTTGCCATGGGCCGCGACTTGGCGATGGCGCTCGCCGCGTAGGCCGCCAAGGCGACGGGAGGCGTGATGTCGGCAGCGATGCCGAAGTAGAACACGAAGAAGTGTGCGCAGATGGGGTCGATGCCCAGCTGGATGAGGATGGGCGCGCAGGTGGACGCCATGATGCAGTAGTTGGCGGTGGTGGGCACGCCCATGCCCAGGATGAGGCAGCAGATCATGGTGAACACCAGGCCGACGATGACCATGTCGCCCGCCATGAGGACGATCACGTTGATGATGGTCGATGCCAGGCCCGTCACGGTGATGCAGCCTGCGATCATGCCGGGCCATAGCGCAGGCGACGGCGACGGCTATGCAGTTCTTCGCGCCGGGCGGCGAACGCGTCGACCGCCGTGGAGCAGCGCGATCTTCACCGTCCGAGGAGCACCTCGCCGAACGTCTCGCCCCTCGGCCCGATCATGCCAGTTGTTGAGCAGGAAGTGGATGAAGCCGATGAGGAACGCGCAGCCGATGGATATGGCGGCGGCGGAGGCCATGGTGCGCGTGCCCGAGGACACGAGCCACACCAAAAGCACCAGCGGGATGATGAGGTAGCAGTTCTTCAGCAGGTACTTGCCCGTGGGAACCTCGCGCGGGATGCCCTTCAGGTCGAGTCTTCGCCTCGAGATGCACGGCGATGAAGATGCCCGCGAAGTAGAGAAGCGCGGGAACGATGGCCTTGGTGGCCACCTCCAGATAGGGTATGCCCATGTACTCGGCCATGAGGAAGGCCGCGCGCCCATGATGGGCGGCATGATCTGACCGCCTGAAGACGAAGCCGCCTCGACCGCACCCGCGAACTCGGGCTTGTAGCCCACCTTCTTCATCATGGGGATGGTGACCGAGCCTGTGGTCACGGTGTTGCCGACCGAAGAGCCCGAGACCATGCCGCAGAGCGCCGACGCGATGACCGACACCTTCGCCGCGCCGCCGCTCGACCAACCTGCGATGCGGTTGGCGAACGCGATGAAGAAGTTCGCGATGCCCGTGCGCTCCAAAAACGCGCCGAAGATGACGAACAGCACGATGTAGGTGCAGCACACGTTGATGGGCGTGCCGATCACGCCCGAAGTGGTGTAGAAGAGCTTCTGCACGATCTTGCGCAGCGAGCTGTACAGGTCGCCGCTCGAGGACGACGAGAGCTGCCAATAGAACGCGTACGCGATGAGGCAGCACACCACGATGATGATGGGAGCCGACGCAGCGCCGGGCACAGCTCCACCAAGACGAGCGTGCCCACCACGCCGAGCGCCACGTGCAAAGGCTCGATGCGCGCCCATGAGCAGGATGTCGGTGACGTTTTGCGCGAAGTAGAGGAACGACCCCCGCCCGCGATCATCAAGACGATGTCGTACCACGGAATATGGTTGACCTTGTGCCCCTTCTTGCGAACGGGGTAGATGATGAATCCGATGATGATGACGCAGGCGAGGAAGCGCGCCAGACGAGCCTCGGCCTGCTCGGTCGACACGAGCGTCACCACGAGGCAGTAGACGGAGAACAGCACCATGATGGCGGTCACGACGACTTTCGGGATAACCCTCCCAAACACGCGTGTTCGACTCCTTGTCGTACTTGCGCATGACCATCGACATCGACGTCGTCTCCCGCGACGCCGTGGCGAGGGCGGGAGGCGTTGTCCTTAGCACCCTCGAAGATGGACTTGGTCAGACCGTAAAATCGCCTCTTCGGAAAGGTTATCGTTCGCAATGACCACAGCGCCCACGGAAACCGTGGTGACGTCGGCCTCGAGACCGTAGACGTCAGCGGGAATGACGGCCTTTGGCAGTACGGGGAAGCCTCGGAGAAGCTTCGCCACGTGCTCGTCGTCCATGGAGACAAGGTAGGCGGTCTTGGTGGTGGACAGGTCGGTGATAGCGGTGGTGGGAGCGCCCGCGACGATGAACGCGGCGTCGATCTTGTTGTCCTTCATGGAATCGGCGGAATCAGCGAAGGACTGATACACCGGGTTGATGTCGTCGAGGGGTCGTAATCGTACGCCTTCAAAACGTCGACGGCGTTGAAGTACACACCCGATCCGGGCGGCGCCGACGGAGACGTTTTTTTGCCGGCAAAGGTCGGCAACGGTCTTGATGCTAGGATCGCAGGTCACGATCTGAACCTGCTCCTGGTACAAGTCGGCGACGATGAAAAGTCCTTGTACGCGCCGTCCTTCTCGAAGATGTTGGTGCCGTCGTAGGCGTAAGCCAAGACGTCGGACTGGCAGAAGGCGATGTCGGCGTCATCGTCCTGAAGAGCCTGGACGTTTGCCTGCGAGCCGTTGCCGGAAAGCGCGGTGACCTTCACGCCGTAATCGCCGTTGGAGGCGTACTGGGCGAGCACGTTGCCGTAAGCATAATAGGTGCCCGACTCGCCGCCGGTGACGAAGCGGATGTTCGTCGTCTCCCGGATGCGGCGCCGTCACCCTCGGACTTGGCGGCATCACCCGAACCGCCGCATGCGGTCAGGGCAAGCGCCATCGCGCCAGCGAGCGCGAAGGCGGCGAGCGCCTTGAACTTCTTCTTCATGTTCTTCTCTCTTTTCTCCCGCAGGGATTCAAGCATCCGCCGAGGGCCGTCTCATCACGAGAGGACTTTCGACGGATTTCGAACAGGTCGCCGCTTCCCGCAGCGTCCCCAGCTCGATGTTGCTTGCCTATTGCCGTGCATTTTACACACATATCACCTTCAATTTATCCACATAATCGGATTTGTACTAATTTTTTCGGTAAGATTACGAAATTGCATTGTACGAAACCCTTTTGAGGAGACGCTCATGTCACTAGAGTCGTGGGGCTGGTTCGTTCAACTGGTCGAGAGCGGCACATTCACCCGTGCCGCCGACGAGCTGCAGATTCCGCAGCAAACGCTCAGCGCGCGGCTCGCCTCGCTCGAGCGCGAGCTGGGATGCAAGCTTTTTGATCCGCGGGGGTTCCGCTCGCTCTCACGCGTGCCGGGAAGCGTTCTTCTCATACGCCCGCGAGCAGGAAGCCGCACGCACCCGCATGCTCAGACAGGTGAGCGAGGTGACCATCGGGGGTTCGGGCGAGCTGAAGGTGGGCATCTCGAACATGCGCGGTCGCGTGCTCATGCCGCATGTCATCAGGCAGTTTCACAGCAGTCTGCCTAACGTGCGCATCAAGCTGATGGAGGGAACCAACGAAGAGCCTCATCGAGCTGGCCGAGCACGGCGAGGCCGACGTGGTGGTCGCCTGTTTCGGCAGCGGGCACCCCGGGGTCTCGGTGAGGCCGCTTTATCGCGAGGAAGTGGTGCTGGCCATCGACCCCGCTCTTCTCGAAAGCGCGACCGGGCTGAACGTGGAACAAGCCGTATCGACGCTTGAGACGGAAGGTCTCGCGATCCTGGCCGACTGCCCGTTTCTGCTCGAGCGCATCGATGACATATCGGGGCGCGTCGCGCGTAACGAGCTTCAGAGCGCGGGCATCAAACCCATCGGGTTCGTGGAATCCGAGAACATGATGACGCTGCTGTCGCTGTGCGCGGCGGGGCTCGGCGGGCTGTTCTGCCCCACCAACATGCTTGACGAGACAACCGACCTGACGAAGAACCTGGTGCGCGTAAAGCTCTCCGGAGGAGGCGGGTACCAGATCAGCATAGGAACCCGAAAGGCTCCGTCCCCTGGCTTCCCGCCCAGATGTTCGAAGATATCCTCGGCTCCCTTTACGGCGAATCCGAGGCACGGCTGCATAGCGCGAAAGTCCGCTGCAGTGCGTGGTCCCGCGATGCGGCACGAGCATCAGCCGCGCAGATCACGCAGGACCGCGCGCTTTACGCGCATTCCGGGACAAGGCTCTCGCCTCGCCTCGCTCGCGTTATCATGTACCAATCATGAAACGCGATCCCCAAGGAGGCATCATGGGAAACTGCCTTGTCGCCCAATCGGGCGGACCGACCGCCGTCATCAACGCAAGTCTCGCGGGCGTCGTGCGAGCTAATCAGCTCAACCCCGTTTTTCGACCGCGTCTTCGGCGGAATCCACGGCATCGAAGGCGTGCTCGAAGGCAAGCTCTACGACCCTGACCGACCTGACCACGCACGAGATCGACCTCCTCAAGCAAACGCCCTCATCCGCACTCGGGACCTGCCGCTACAAACTCAAGCGAGGCAACGACACCGACTTCAAACGCCTCGTCGATGTCATGGACGCCCACGACATCGACGTCATGTTCTGACATCGGCGGCAACGATTCCATGGACACCGTCGACGCGCTCGCCGAGTGGGCACGTGCAAACGGCTGCGACAAGCGCTTCGTCGGCATCCCCCAAAACAGTTGACAACGACCTGGTGCCCGTCGACCACTGCCCCGGCTTCCCTCTGCCGCCAAACTCGCTTGCCAGATCACGCACGCGACGCGCATGGACTACGACGCCTACACGCGTCCCGAGGTGTTCGTGCTCGAGACCATGGGCCGCGACGCAGGCTGGCTTGCCGCAAGCTGCTGCGCGAGCGGCGACGTCGACCTGCTCGTCTTGCCCGAGGTCGACTTCGATCGCGAGTCGTTTCTCGCCGAGGTTCGCAAGAAGATGGAGGAAACCGGCGAGTGCTACATCGTCGTATCCGAGGGAGCGCACTACGCCGACGGCACGTACCTTTCCACGGGCGACACCGCCAACGACGGGTTCGCGCACGCAGTGCTCGGCGGCGCGGCGCTCACCCTGAAGCAGATGATCATCGACAGGGAATCGCGCCGCGCGGGTCGTGCAGGACCTCGCGCGCAGCGCGTTCGTCGAACTTCGCGCAATCGCTCGTAGACGCGACGGAAGCTTTCGAGCTGGGCATGAGCGCGCACATGCACGCTGCCGACGGAGGTTCACAGGACAAGTGGTCGGCGTGGCTCCGCGCAGCGCCGAGGAGCTTGAAGCGGGCGCCTACAACGCGCGCTTCTTCTCCGCGCCCGCAAGCGAGTTCGCAAACTTCGTGCGCCGCTTCCCCTCGAATGGATCCTTCCGAACTATCAGGGCGTCACCGACGAAGCGCTCGCCTACTTCAAGCCGCTGATCGTAGGCGAGCCGAAGCTCGTCTACGAGAACGGCATGCCCGCGACCATCAAGGCGTTCAACAAGCGCTAACTTGCCGCCAACCCCCGCAGCGGCCCCGCCTCCGGGAGCCGCTGCGGGACGCGTTCACGCTCAGCCGGGTGCGAATGCGCAGAGCCCCTGCGCGCCCGCCGCTCACCTCCGATACCATTGAGCTTGGGATTCATAGAGCTTTGCGTACAAACCCCCGCGGCGAGCAGCTCGTCGGGGGGCCGTCTTCCACGATGCGGCCTTCGTCGAACACGAGCACGCGATCGACCACGGCCGCGATTCCCAAACGATGCGAGATCAGCAACGCAGTTCGACCCCCCACCAAGTCGGCGAAATTCCGGTAGATGGTCGCCTCCGCCATGGGATCAAAGCGCGCTAGTGGGCTCATCGAGCAACATGATACGCGCACGGGAGCGATACGCCGCACGCGCGATGGCGATGCGCTGCCACTGACCTCCCGATAGGTTGTTCCCTCCCTCCCGCGTAGCTGCCGATCACCTCGTCGAGCCCACGAGATCGCGCGCGCACGAAATCGGCCGCGCCCGCCTTCTCCAGCAAGCTCATGATCTCCCCATCGTCCGATGCGCGCCGCGCGTCGGAGATCACGACGTTGAAGCGGATGGTGTCCTCGTACCTGCCGAAGTTCTGAAACACCGCGGACAGGCTCTCACGAGCCGCGCGCGGATCCGCCGACACCTCGTTCCCCGCAATGGACACGCTCCCCCTCCTGCGGCTCGTAAAGGCCGCACAGCAAGTTGACGAACGTGCTCTTGCCCGAGCCGTTGCGTCCGACGATCGCCACCTTTCTCCCCCTCGCGAACCGTCACGCTCACGTCCTTGAGCACAGGGGTCGCCGAGCCGGGATAGGAAAACGTCACATGGTCGAAGCGGATGTCGGCGGGTCGCTGTACTTTCGCGAAGTCGGCGGATTGCGACGGACCGGCGGGCTGACGCGACTGCGAGGTTTTCGGCGACCTGCAGCGGATCGGCGGATCGGCGGCCCTGCGAGACCCGGCAGGTCGCGACGGATCGGCAGGCTGCTCCTCCGCAGACGGCCGCCACGCGTCGCCCCGAGAGCCCTCAGCTCGACGAGGCTCGCGCTCGAGCTGCTCAAATCGAAGAAATCCTTCATGTAGCTCACGTGCGCTGCGAACTGAGCCGTGCCGAAGAACATCTGGGAAACGAGCGTCTGCATCTGCCCCCGCAGCGGAGACGGCCAGCGTGAACGCACCCAGGCCGATGACGGGATCCTCGTATATCCGCGCCGCGACGAGCACCAAGACGGCAAGATAGACGCTGCCGCGAAACACATCCGCAGCGCAGTTCACAACCGTGTGGCGCATAACGAGAGCGTTGTTCGCGGCGACGTACTCATCGACGCTGCGACGCCATTTCTTTGTCGCGGATGTACGGCAGGATCCGCAAAAGCGCGTCTCCTGCAGGCACTGGAACCTCGTGCAGTCTTGATAATACATCTGAATGAACGCATTGCGCCTGGCCCACGATTTGTTCAGCGCGTACGTCTCGCGCTCCTGACGATACGCCAGCACCACGCTCGGCAAGCACGTGATAACCACCACGGGAATGATCCACGGGCTCACGCCCGCCATGACAAGCGCCAAGCCCACGAACGCCACGAGGTTCTGAAGCTGCGAGGCCACCTCCTGCATGCTCCCCGCAACCTGAAGCCCTGCATGGGAATCGGCGAAGGCGACCTTTTCCGCAAAGTCATCGCTGTTGTCGATGTACTTCATCTTCACGTCGCACGTGGTGCGCAAGATGACTTCCTTTATATAGCGCATGATGCGCTCGGTGTCGGCGGAGACGAAGTAGCTGCGCACGGCATCGTAAAGCTGTTTGCCGATGTAGAGCGCGACGAGCGCGGCCAGAAGAGCGAAAGCGAAGCCGAGCTCGACATCGCCCGTGTAAAAACGCCCTGCACCGCATCGGTGAAATCGCGCAGCGCCATCGATATCAGCGTGGGAAGCAACGCGAGCGCGAAGCCCGCGACGCTCACCGCCGTCGACGTCGCGCCGCGCGCCCGGTAGCTCGTCTTAAGCGCGCGGCCCGTCAAACGGAGGAACTCGCCCGACTTCATGCGGCATCCCTCCCTCGTACCAGCGCGCCTGCTCGCGGAAGAACCTCGCGTAAAGACCGTCTTTCGCCATCAGCTCGTCGTGAGTTCCCTGCTCCGCCACACGTCCCGCCTCCATCATGACGATGCGGTCCGCCAACCGGGCGAACCCCACGCGATGGCTGATGAGTATGCCCGTTTTCCCCGCGACGCGCTCTCTGATGGTGCGGAACTGCTCGATCTCGGCAAGAGGATCGAGCATCGACGCCGCTCATCGAACATAAGCACGTCTTTGTCCCCCATGTACGCGCGCGATGCCGCCACCAGCTGCTTCTGTCCGCCCGAAAGCTCGACGCCGTCGCGCTCGATGCGCCGACCGAGCATGGTGGACAAGCCCTCCGGCATGCAGCTCACGACGTCCTCCGCCCGCCGAGGGAAAGCGCGCGACGAACCGCGTCCTCATCCCCATGCTCGCCACATCCCCGTACGCGACGTTTTCCGCCAGCGTATGATGGAACAGATAAAAAGTCCTGGAAAAACGCCCCGATGGAGGCGCTCAACTCATCCGGCGTAAGAGGAAATCGGCGCGCCTCGAAACAGCAGAACGCCCCCGTCGGGTTTGAACACGCCCATGAGAACCTTGACCAGCGTGGTCTTGCCCGATCCGTTCTCCCCCACCAGGGCGACCACCTCGCCCTCCCGGATGTCCAAGTCGACGCCGCGCAACGTCCGGTGAACGCCGTCGTAGGAAAACGTCAAGTCCCTCATGGAAAGACGAGGTCGCCCGAGCGCGACTTCGCCGCATCCGAGCTTCGTGCGGCGACATGACGCGAGACGCCCTCGTGTGCGTGGTCGAACAGAAGATCACGCTGCTGCTCGACGGCGAACAGGTTCTCGTCAAGAAGGATGAGGGTCGCGCATGAGCACGCTCATCGAGGCGAAGAGATTCGTGCAAAGCGTCAGCACCGTCAACAGCACAGCGGGATCCACGCCTCCCGCAGAAACCTCCCACAACAGATACGCCACCACCGCCGCAAGGGAACAGGTAGAACGACGTTCCCGTGATCAACGCGGTGCGCTCGGTCGCCCGGTACGTCCCCAGAAGCATGTCGAGGCGCGCGGGTAAGCGGCCCTCCACGACGAAACCACCTCGTCGGCGCATCCGTACACGCGCACCTCCTTGGCAATGTTGGCCTCCAGGGGCATGTTCTGCAGGAACTGCGCCTTCACCTCCCTCCCTTGCGGAACTTGGTGTAGTTCGCACGCGTCCCCTTCGTAAACGTCAGGCTCAGCGCCAGCGCAACCACCCGTAGGCGACGGTAATGAAGAAAAACGGGACGAGAGCGCGTAAGCCACCATCGCCAAAGAGCCGAGGGAGAACGCCTTGCCCCCTATCGAGCAAAGTCCGCCGACAATGCGGTTGAGCGCGCGTGACTGACGCACGATGTAGTTGAAGTCCTCGTTGACGTTCTTTCGCAGCAGGTCGATCATGTCCGCATCATGAACCGCCGCGATGAGGCGCTCCTGCATGCCGAACGAGTAGACGTTGTCGGTCAGGCTCGCGATGAAGTCGGTGTTGATGCGCGTCGACACCGTGATGAGCGCCAGCAACGCGCCGTAGAATAAAAGCGGGGGAAAATCGCGTCGAAAGATCCCGCGCCCGTCGCGATGAACGCGGAGAGCTGGGCGATGACCTCGCGGTTGAACCCCAACGATACCGCAGGCAACACGGAAAGCGCGGCGACGAGGACGAAAAACGCAAATCAGGAGCGGCGCGTTGATCTGAAAAAGCCGTTTTAAGCGCCCAGCCGACGGCGCCCGCGCGCTTTCAACCACGGGCGAAGACGACTCTTGCCCGACGAAGCACCCGCCACCTAGCCCCTCCCGCACTCGATCCGCGTTCCCTCTCAACGCAACCTGTTCAGCAGCTTCAACGTAACATGCTGCAAACTTGATTATACGTGATTTCAAATATATACATTCAAGGATATACGCACCAAAGACGCGATGCAAAGGCGACAGGCGGAAAGCGCGCGAGCATGCCCCGTCGGAAAGGCGCAAGGCGGACGCTTGCGACGAGGGCGTCCGCGCGAAAGAGCGCGCGGCTTGCGTTACGGAAACCGCCGAGGAGGGAGGTCGTCGAAGGCGGATCGTCAGAACGCCGCCTCGATGGGCTCGCCCACCATCAGCTCGCATTGCCCGCGCGTCAACTCGGTCATCTCGGTCAAAAAGCGCCTCCTGCGTGCCATCGAGCATTCTCAGAGTCATGAGGACCTCGCCGCCGAAATCGACGTCGAGCGTGCGCGCGCCGCACTCCTCGGCGATGCGAACGGTCTGCTCGTAGAGCGCATAGGGCACCTCGAACACGACATCGACGCACCGGGATATCACCACCGTGCGCGCCGCCTCGATGCCCGCCTGCGTGGCCTGCGTGTACGCGCGCACGAGGCCGCCCGTGCCCAGCAGGATTCCGCCGAAATACCGCGTCACCACCACGGCGACATCGGTCAATCCGGCATGCTGAACCGCTTCGAGCGTGGGCATGCCCGCGGTTTTCGCCGGCTCACCGTCATCGGAATAGCGAACGCGACCCGCTGCGCCCGCTCCGCCCCGCGCGCAGCACGTAGGCGTACACGTTGTGGCGCGCCATGCGATGCCGGTGCGAACCTCGTTGAGGAAAGCCAGCGCCTCCTCCTCGGTTTCAACATGGGCGATATGCCCGATGAAGCGGCTCTTCTTCTCGACGATCTCGGCGATCGCACGCCCTTCTATGGTTTTGTACGACGATGCGCCATCGCCCATGCCTCTTGCCCTCGCTCCCTTCTTCGCCGAGCGGCGCCGTGCCTCCCGCAGGCGCCGGCATCCGCCTTAAACGTGACGCTCCGCTATCTCGCCGCAACGATACGCCTCGAGCAAGCGCTCGAGATCGGCGATCTGGGATTTCAACAGCACGCCCGTGTCCGTATCGGCTACCAGCGTACGCGCAGGAACCCGCTCGACCACCTGACGCGACGAGTGAATGTCCAGCTCGTTTTTCCACGGCCGCCTGCGCCGACTCGAGCGGCTCGTGCGCCGCCAGCACGAACCCGTAGGAGTTCGAGATGAGCGTGTAACCCGCGATGCCCGTCGTCGGCTGGTACGCTTTCGAGAAGCCGCCGTCGATGGTGAGCACGCGCCCCGCGCACTTCACCGGATCCTCGCCGTCCTTCACCTTCACCGGCACGTGTCCGCACACGATGCGCGAGCCGTCGATGGAAAGCCCGAAGTCCTCGAAGATGCCGCCCATCACGTGCTCGTCGTCGAGATAGGAGTAGAACGGGTTCTTGACCTCCTTGCGCGCCTCCTTCTCGGCGATGAGGTACAACTCGAAGGTGGCCATCTTGCTCTTCGCGAACAGGGGCGAGCCGGGCCGAGCCACAGATACCACATGAGGTCGCGGCCGCGCTCGCGCATCTCCGGATCGGGATCGAAAAACGCCGCGCGCACGTAGCGCTCCATCTCGTCGTAGAGAGCGCGGCCCTTGAACTTCCGACCGAACACGTCGGTCTCCATGAGCGAACCGTCGGCGGCGAGCGGCACGCATGCGTGAAATAGCAGGTTGTTGTTGTAGATCTTGTACAGGCTTCCCGCCTCCAAGAAGAAATGCATGTGCCGCTGCAGCTTCTCGCAGCTGGTGAACGCCTGCTCGAGGCGGCACATGACCTCCCTCTTCCTCAGGCGTGAGGCGATACGGATCCGACGGGTCGATCGTCGGGAACACCTTGTCGGCAAGCTCGTAGGTGACGCCGTCGACGACCACCGTGCCGGCGTCGTAGTCGATGCGATGCAAAAGCTTGCGATCCTCGAGGCCGAAGCTCGGGTTATCGTCGATGAGGCGCGCCTCCACCTTGAACTGGATGATGGCCATGGCTTTTTGGATCTTCACGTTCATCTCGAGCTCTTGCGGGGGCAAATCGGGGTTGCCTTTCAGGCCGAACGCCACGCAAGGGTCGTCCTTATACGCCTCGAGCGCGAACGACGCGAGCGGCAAGATGTTGATGCCGTAAGCGTCTTCCAATATGGACAGGTTGCCGTACCGCGCGCAGTTGCGCACCACGTGCGCGATGCAGCCGCGCTGCCCGAGCGCCGCGCCCATCCACACGATGTCGTGGTTGCCCCACTGGATGTCGAGGGAGTGATAGTTCGACAGGGTGTCCATGATGGCATCCGGATGAGGACCGCGGTCGTAAATATCGCCGACGATGTGCAGGTGATCGATGGCCAGCCGCTGGATGAGCAGGCAAAGCTCCTCGATGAACGCGCTGCCGCGCCCCGTGCGTATGACCGCGTCGATGATGGCGGCGTAGTAGGCGTTTTTATCCGCACCGTGACGCGCCTCGGTCATAAGCTCCTCGATGACGTAGGCGAAATCGGGCGGGAGCGCTTTGCGCACCTTCGAGCGCGTGTACTTGCGCGCCGTATGCTTGCACACCGCCACGAGGCACGGCAGCGTGGTGGCATACCATGCGCTCGCGTCGTCGATCTCGGCCAGGACAAGCTCCATCTTCTCGCGCGGGTAGTAGATGAGCGTGGCGAGCGAGCGCTTCTCCGCAGGCGTGAGCGCATCGCCGAACACCTCGTCGATTTTAAGACGCACGTTGCCCGACCCGTTGCGCAAGATATGCGAGAACGCCTCGTACTCACCGTGAATGTCGGATGCGAAGAACTCGGTGCCCTTCGGAAGGTTCAGAACCGCGCTCGTTGATGATCTCAGCGGACGCCTTCGCCGCCGTGGGAAACGATTTCGCAAGAAGCTCCAGGTAGCGCTTTTCGGTGCCGTCCAACGCCGTACCTCCAAAGGGACAGACTTGCCGCTCTCCTCATTCTACGACAGCGGCGGCAGCGAGCACGCCCCGCAACGCCGGACGTTGCCGATGCGCTGATACGCGGTGGCTCGAAGCGCATATCGAAGACGCTCCCCCGACGAGAACGCGCGACGAGGCGATCAGCATCACCGCATGCAACCCCGATACCGACACCTTGCGCAAGCGCACCCGCTGCCCGCCGCATCGTCCGCAAAATGCCGGCAAACTCCCTGCCCGCATTACCCGTGCAACAGCAGGCGAAGGCGAGGCCAAAGCCGTTCACTTCGTTCAATGCATCGACGCGGGCGAGAGTTCGATCGTCTACCTAGACGCGATCCTGCCCGAGCAGACGAGGACGTCCTGCGCACAGTCGTAGGCAGAGCATTCGGATCGACGACGCGAAGTGAGGTAATCCGATCGCGGCTACGCAGGCGACAGCCCGATTCCGCAGTCTCCTCGGTTGGGTTTTGCGTTTTTTCCGACTTCTTTTGATTTTCGACTTTTGCCCCGAACCGATGTTTAGCCACGATTCGAAGCCCGCGATCTGTCGATGCGAGCGGCAGCGGCGACGCCGAACGCGATCTATCCGGTGTAAGAAGAAAGCGAGATAAAGGGATTCAAGAACATCCGCCAGTTTAATCGCCGATTCGACATGATATATCTCCGAGTGTTTGAGGACGGTCTTTCACGCTCTTGGCATTATGAAAAAACACGTCGGCGATGAGATTCTCGAACACGGCCCCCTTATAACCGAGGAGGTCGCCGTTCAATATGTCGAATTGCGTGCCGTCCTCGAGCATGCTTGTGAAAAGCCCCGTATCGGCTATGTACACCTTGAATTGACCCTCAAGAGCGTTTCCGTCAAGCGGCAAATCGGTAATGGAAAGTTCCTGACAGCGGGCGTTATGCCGGCATCTTCTATCCACTGAAGACCGCCCGCAAAACGCGATGCCGTAGAGCCCCTTCTTCACGAGCGAGTACTGGAACTTCTTGTTCTCCTTCGCCAGTTGACGGGGGATGGATTTGAAACACTGCTTGGATAAGCGGCTTGTCCGCCGACGGGGCGTATTTCACCATATCATCTCGTACCCCCGCACGATATCGCGCTGGATGGAGAGGGATCTTTCGCCATATCACGCGCATCGACGAACGATTGCACGGCATCGGGCATTCCGCCGACAACCGTGTACTCCAGAATCAGGCTCCTCATGCGCGCGTGCAACGCAGGCGGAACCGGAAGCGACTCCTCCCAACAGCGAACGAAGAAGAACTATCGTCGATTCAGCAACCCCATTGCCCAGCAAAATTTCCTCAAAATCGAGAGGATGCATATCGATGACGGTTTTTTGAGGGACTTTGTAAAATCTGCAACTTTTTCCCAGGGACTTTGCATTCGTCGAACTTTGGAGGCTTGGGCACGAGAGCGCCCACCATGCTACTCCCCAAAGCTTTCGACAGCTTCGAGCCCCTCCATCAAGCTCGTCGATCTGATCGCAACGCGGCGATCTCATCTTGCACCGCCGTGAGCGCCAGATAATCGGTCCCAGGTCGGCCGAGGCCATGTCGGCGC